>Ga0209716_1000051_pt1 | contig 112835 bp, 118 predicted proteins | sample COGITO_mtgs_1205_FD_184811 | JGI IMG/M metagenome (GOLD analysis project Ga0209716, IMG submission 184811) | Pelagic marine microbial communities from North Sea - COGITO_mtgs_120531 (SPAdes) (version 2) | ecosystem: Environmental > Aquatic > Marine > Epipelagic ... | reverse complement strand
CGCTAAACTTGAACCATTTAAAGTATGAGTTAATATATTTTTCTTCCCATCTTTGTATCTGATTTTTGCACGTCTAGATTGGAATTCTTTTGTATTAGAAATAGATGAGATTTCTCTATATTTATTTTGTCCTGGTAACCAAACTTCTAAGTCAATTGTTGTTGCTGCTGAAAAACCTAAATCCCCAGTACAAAGCTGTACTTTTTGGTGAGATAGACCTAAAGAAGTTAATAAATCACTAGCACAAGATACCATATCTTCAAATACTTTTTGGCTTTGCTCTGGTGTTGTAATTGCAACCATTTCAACTTTATCGAACTGATGTTGTCTAATAAGACCTCTAGTATCCCTACCTGCGCTTCCAGCCTCTTTTCTAAAACAAGGAGTATATGAAGTCATTAACATAGGTAATTCTTCACTTGGTATAATCTCATCATTATAAAGATTTGTTAAAACAACTTCTGCAGTTGGTATTAAATATAAGTCTTCGCCATCAATTTTAAATAAATCATCTTCAAATTTTGGAAGCTGTCCTGTTCCTTGCAGTGTATTTGTATTTGCCATAAAAGGTACATACCATTCTTCAAAACCTCTTTTAGCATTAAAATCAAGCATATAGTTTATTAAAGCTCTCTCCATCTTAGCAGCCTGACCTCTCATAGCTACAAATCTAGATTTTGCTAGTTTTACACCTCTTGGAAAATCTAATGAACCATCTCTTTCACCTAAATCCCAGTGCTCTTTTGGTGTATAAGAAAACTCTGGTTTTTCTCCAATCGTTTCTAATACAACATTCTCATTTTCATCTGCACCATTTGGAACATCATCATCTGGCATATTTGGAACACCAAGTGCTATTGATGTAAGTTCTTCTTCTAAAACTCTTACTTCATCTTCTAATGTTTGTTTATTGTTTTTAAGTTCATTGATATTCTCTTGAAGTGGTGCTATATCTAAGCCCTCTTTTTTATATCTTCCAAACTCTTTAGATAGTTTATTTTGCTCAGCTGTAACATTTTCCATATCTTGTCTTTTTTGCTTTGCATTTTCTGAGATAGATTTTATCTTGTCTAAAATTTCTTGGGCTACACCTTTTCTTTTCAAGGCATTAGCGACATTATCAAAATCTTTTTGTAGTAGTTTTATATCAATCATCTTTTCTCTTTGTGTTTATATTTTTGGAAATTATATCTAAAAATTGCTACAAAGAGATTAGATGGAAAGTAATATTATCCGTTCATTTCCATTTTAATTAGAACTTCACCCTCAACGTATTGAGTTTTAAATTTATGTTTATCACAGAAGTCTTCGTTCATAACTTCACACATTTCATTTGCTTTTTTTAATGCATCATCTACTGTTTCACATTCAGTAACTTGTTCAAAGTCTGAATTTCTGAAACAACCACATGCTCTTTCAACTCTAATTGTTGCCATATATTATTCCTTATTTTTTTTGAAATATTATCACAATAATTTTAAGCTAAAGTAAACTTATAATATTTTTGTTGTTTTTAGATATTATTAAACAAAAAGAATAATAATGAAAAAAAATATATTAAGCATAACAATACCCATATTTCTTATAATAATCACGTCATTTTACATAACTTCAACTTTTATTCAACCAAGTGTAAAAAAAGAAATTACAATAGCAACGGGTTCAATAAATGGAGAATATTATAAAACTGCTTTACAGTACAAAAAAATTTTGGAAGAACAAAAAGTAAAAGTAAATATTCTTACTACAAAAGGTTCAATTGATAACATAGAATTGATTGAAGAAAAAAAAGTAGACTTAGCATTTGTACAAAATGGTATTAGCACAAATAAAAAAGATTCTAATGTAAAATCTATTGCTTCTGTTTATTATGAACCATTATGGATATTTTATAAAAGTAAAGAATATTCTATAGATTATATAATACAGTTATACTCAAAAAAAATATCAATTGGAATGCAAGGAAGTGGTACTCATGATTTAGCTTCAAAAATTTTAAAAGATAATAAAATAAATATTAATAATTCATCAATTTTTAATTACTCTACACAAGAGGCAAAAGAAAAACTTTTAAATGATGAGATTGATGCGATGTTTATGGTTGTATCTCCAAATTCATTAGTTGTAAGAGAATTATTAGAAAATCCAGATATAAAATTATTTAGCTTTAAAAGAGCAAAAGCTTATAGTAGAAAGTACTCTTTTTTAGAAACTGTTTCATTATACGAGGGAACAATGGATTTATATAAAAATATACCATATGAAGATATAAATTTATTAACAACTACTGCAAACTTAATTGTTAGAGATGATTTTTCTGAAGAACTTACAAGATTAATTTTAAAAAGTATAAAAGAAGTACATAATAAGAAAAGTCTTTTTGCAAAAGAAAATCAATTTCCAAATATAAATAATATTACGATTAAAACTAGTGATGAAGCAAATAAATATTTCACATATGGAGATACGTGGTTAGAAAAGATATTTCCTTATTGGATTGCATCAAATATTGATAGATTAAAAATACTATTAATACCACTTTTAACACTATTAATTCCTTTGTTTAAAGGAGTATTCCCTTTATATAGATGGAGTATTAGATCAAAAATATACAAATGGTATAACGAAATTCAAATTTTTGACTTATCACTTGATGGACTTAATAATCAAGAATTGAAAGAAAAAATCATAGAACTTGAAAATTTAAAAAAAGAGATAAAAAAAGAAACAAAAGTTCCTCTTGCGTATATGGCTGAGTATTATGATTTAATAATGCATTTAGAACTTATAATTTCAAAAGCAGAATTAAGAATATCTACAAATTAATTTTAGCTACTTTAGCTATAATTACAAAAAAATTTTAAGGAAATATATTTTGAGAATTTTATCAGGTATTCAACCATCAGGAACTATTCATATTGGAAACTATTTTGGAATGATTAAGAAGATGATTGAATCTCAAAATGATGGTGAATTATTCGCATTTATTGCTTCATATCATGCATTAACATCAGTAAAAGATAAAGCAGTTTTAGAGCAAAATACATTTGAAGCAGCTGTGAACTTTTTAGCACTTGGAATGGATCCTGAAAAATCTACATTTTGGGTACAGCATGATGTAAAAGAAGTGTTAGAGCTTTACTGGGTATTATCAAATCACACATCAATGGGCCTACTTGAACGTGCACATTCTTATAAAGATAAAACAGCAAGAGGAATTCAAGCAAATCATGGTTTATTTTCGTATCCTGTATTAATGGCAGCTGATATTTTACTATTTGATTCAAATATTGTGCCAGTTGGAAAAGATCAAATACAACATGTTGAAATGACAAGAGATATTGCAACTTCAATTAATCATGCTTATAAACAAGAGTTATTTGTATTACCTCAATCAAAAGTAGATGAAGATGTAGCAACAGTTCCAGGAACTGATGGTGCTAAAATGTCTAAGTCTTATGGAAATACTATAGATATGTTTAACACTAAGAAAAAGATTAAAAAACAAGTTATGGGAATAGTTACAGATTCAAAAGAACTTGATGAAGTTAAAGAATGGGAAAACTGTAATATTTATAAATTATCTGAATTATTTATGAACGAAAGTGAATTAAAAGATTTACAAAAAAGATATGAAACAGCTGGTGAAGGTTATGGACATTTTAAACTAACACTACTTGATAAAATAAATGAACATTTTGCACCTTATGAAGAAAGAAGAGCACATCTTTTAGAAAACCCTAAAGAAGTTCACGAAATATTAGCTTATGGAGCTTCTAAAGCTTCTAAAATAGCTGCAGAGAAAATGAAAATTATAAGAGATGCAATCGGATTAATCTAGTTAATATAAAAGAGATTTTCTTTTATATTCTTAATCAAGAATGATAAAGAGTATTAAGCATCTTTAACTGTTATAACATAATCAATACTTTTTGATATTTCTTCTACTCTTTCTTGCCATAGATTTCCAAAAGCTATTTTTTCATCTGCACTTGCTTCGCCTGTAACACATTTTTGCATTAAGCCTTGAATAGATGGATCAAATTGAATTGAACTAGAATCATAAAATACATCAACACTTTTTTTAGTATCAACTCTTGTAAATCTTGCACTTGCATCACTTATATCTTGTTCAAACTTTAAAAGATGATTTCTATCATATTTTCCAGCCATTCCTTTAAAGCCATTTGTAGTGCAAGCTCCTGTTATATTCATAATAACATTTCCAATTACACCAGCAACAGCTTCATCTTGATGTTCACTAAAGAATACTTGTATTTCACCACGTTTTGCAATTGATTCAGGATATAAAGCTTTTAAAGCTTCTAAAGTAATAAGATATGCTCCCATTATTGTAGGGCATGAATGACCTGCACTTTTTACAATATCTAAATAAGAAATTTCATAAATTCCATTTTCAAATGCTCCTAAAAATGATGATAAATCATCTTGAACTTTAATTGTTTCTATTTTGTTATAAAAATCTGGATAAGTCATGTATTGCCTTTTTATTTTTAGTATATTCAGGAAAAATATTTATAAAAAACTTAACTCTTTTTACAAATAAATATTAGTTTATCCGCTTCTTCATCTGTGTGAAGATTAAAATTTATTACCTCTTTAACACTAAAGCCTACTTTTTTTAGCATATTTTTTAAAATTTTTAATTCATGATAATACTGAGTGATACTATCTTCTTCTTTTTTATATAAATTGTTTTTAGACTTTTCAAAAAATGTAATATCAGTTTTAAGTTGATTATCTTCAAATAAAGCATCAATTCCTATAAACTTATCACCAAGATTTATATTTAAACTACCTTGTGCTATTTCTTCAAAACCAAATAGTGAATTTACGTCAAATATAAAATATCCATCATTTTCTAAGATATTAAATGTATCTTTAAAAAAATCTTCAAGAGATAAGTTTGGTATATAGTTAATAACGTCAAAAATTGCAGTAGCACAGGAAAACTTTTCTTCTACTTCACTCAAAGCAATTGCATCAGCTCTTAATCCTTGTGCTTGACAAATTCTAATTTGTTCAACACTCAAATCAATACCGTATGCTTTTACTTCATTTGCTCTTAAGTGCATCATAAAAGCACCTTGTCCACAACCAATATCTATAATATCATCTAATTGTTTTTCAAAAACTATTGAGAGGAAATATGAATGAAGATTTTTTACCTCATCTTCTAAACCTAAATACTCTTCAACTTTTGAATAAAGTTCTAAACCCATTATAGTTGTGCTTCAATCTTTTCTTTTAAGTCTAAGATTAAATCTTTTTTTGCATAAAAAGAGTTTTTATTTGCTATTAAATGTGCTGAGCTTTCCATAATAGTAGGACCAACTTCTAAACCATTTTGCTTCATAGTTTCACCTGTTTCTACAATATCAACAATACAATCAGATAGATTTACTAAAGGTGCTAGTTCAATAGAACCATAAAGCTTAATAATATTTACAGCCATCGCTTTTTCTTCAAAATATCTTTTCGCAATTTTTTCATGTTTAGTAGCAACAGTAATTGTACTTTTTGTTAAGTCAAGTTCTTCACCTTTTCTTAATCCAAAAGCAACTTTACATCGTCCTAATTCTAAATCTAATAATTTTATTAAGTCATATTCTTTTTCTTCTAATACATCAAGTCCAACAACTCCCAAATCAGCAGCTCCATGCATAACATATGTTGGTACATCTTGATTTCTTACATTTAAAAATCTAAATCCAGCTTTTTCAAGTATAAGTTTTCTGTCTTCAAAAACAAACTTTTCTCCAAAAGCTTTTTCAAATTTTTCTAATGTCTCTTTAGCAATTCTTCCCTTAGGCAATGCAATTGTTAGCATCAATAATCCTTTTCATATTTTCAAATATTAAATCTTTTTTATATACACTATTTTTAAAATAACCACTTAAAACTAAACCATCTCCACCTGTAAATATAATACTTTTATCTTTTGCAACTTCTTTGATTGGTAAAATGATAGATTTCAATATCGCATATTGTATGGCATCTTTTGTTTGAAGCGGTATTTTATCTAAATTTATTTCTTTTTCAAAATCAAATTTTAGTTTTTTTGATATTTTAGGATAAGCTTTTTTGTATGAACTCATACCTAATAAAATAAATCCACCTTTATGAATACCTTTTTTCATAATATCAACTGTGATTGCACTTCCTACATCCACTATAACTGCATCTTTTGCAAAAATACAAGCAAGTGCTCTATCTATACCTTGACCTTTGTACTGTGTTTTAAAATCTAAATACTTTTTTATATTTATAGCATCAGGATTTGAAGCTAGTAATTTTTTTGTAGCCTTTTTATTTACAGATACAAAAACTATTTGCTCTTCAAACTTTGGAATATTATCTTTTATAGAATATTTCTTATGTTTTTTTTCAACTAAGAAGTCAAATGTTGTATTTCCAATATCACATAAAATCAATATATACACTCCATTTATTTTCAATCAAATATGCCTTAGCTTTTGAGCATAAAGGAGAAGAAATTAATAATACTTTTTTCTTAAAACTATGATCAAGATTTGAAGAAAGTGTTTCACATAGATTCATTAAATCATCTGCATTTTTTCGTAAGAATCTACTTTTAGCATCAACAATAAAAATAGCATAAAACTCTTTTTTAACAGAAGTAGCATGATATATACCTATTTTTTTTCTTGAACCTAACTCTTTTGGCATAATTTCATTTATTTGTTTAAATATAATATCTTTCTTTGTAAAATAATTTGTTAATTCTTTCAATTGTTACCTTTATATAGTTGCGATTATAACTAATTAAATCTTTTATTCAAAAATTAATACACATTCTCTCTCTTTTATCTTCTTTTATACTTTAAATCTAATAAGTTTTGATATTATATGAAAAAATCACCTATGAAGAACAAAGAAAATCATAAGAGCAATAAGTTGGAATGAATATAAAACATAAAAAAGAAAATTTAATTATCGTTGGAGCAGGATTAAGTGGTTTATATACTGCATTTTTATTACAAGATAAATATAATATTACTATTCTTGAAGCTAGAGAAAGGATTGGTGGAAGAATATTAAGTATTGATGGTTTAGACTTAGGCCCTTCATGGGTCTGGCCTCATCATACAAATATACTAAAACTTATAAAAAAATTTAAGCTTGAACTAATTGAACAATATAATAACGGTTATGCAATTTATGATGATAAAACTGAAGCTCAAAAATTTACAGCACAAAAAACAGCACCCTCTTTTAGAGTTAAAGGTGGTATGAATAAAATCATTGAGAAATTAGAAAATATATTAAAAGAAAATTCAAATGTAAAAATACATCTTGAAGAAGCAGTAGAAGAAGTAGAATATACAAATTCAACACTAAGTATAAAAACAAATGAAAATTCATATCAATGTGATAAAATAGTATTTGCAATTCCTCCAAGACTAGTAACACAAGATATATCTTTTAATCCCGAAATTCCTCTATCATCAATTAATAAATTAAATAACATAGCTACATGGATGGGACATACAGCAAAAGCTGCAATTAGTTTTGAAAAGAATTTTTGGATAGAAAAAGGTTTAAGTGGTTTTATTTTTTCAAATATTGGTCCACTTATGGAAGTACATGATTCTAGTTATAAAGATAATGCTGCTCTTATTGGTTTTTTTCATTCGAAAGCTAAAATAGATAAAGAAAGTATAAAAAAGCAAATAAAAAGAATATTTCCTTTAGATGATAAATATCTAAAAAATATTTATTCAATAGATTGGAGAGAAGAAAAATACACTTCAAGTTTAAAAGACAAAGATGTTGATATGCAATACTTTTCTTATGGATATGATTTATCTTTATTTGATAAAAAAATTGATTTTGCTGGAACGGAATCTAGTTATGAAAATGGTGGATACCTAGAAGGGGCCCTTTTAAGTGCAATAAAAACTTCTAATAAATTACTTTAATGCGCTTAAAACTAAGCCTTTTTCACTTTATTACATTTTTTGATTTTAGAATAATACCAAAACCCAATAATTGCTAAACAAATTAAGATACTAACAATTATATATCTTAAGTATTCTTTTACTAAAACTTCATTATCACCTAAATAGTATCCAAGAAGTGTTAATATAACTACCCAAATAGAAGCACCTAATGTAGTATAAAATGAAAATCTAAAAAGATTCATTCTAGCAAGTCCTGCTGGAAATGAAATGTATTGTCTTACTGCTGGAATCAATCGTCCTGAGAATGTAGAAATATGCCCATGAGATTTGAAAAAATCTTCCATTTTTGAAATAGTTTCTTCTTTAATAAAAAAATATTTCCCATACTTAATTAAAAAAGCTCTTCCAAATTTTACAGCTAAAAAATAGTTTAAAAGTGCACCTGTTAAAGAACCTGCAATTCCTGAAAATACTACAATATAGATATTCATTTCACCTTTATAGGCTAAGTAGCCAGCAGGTATCATAACAACTTCTGAAGGAAAGGGGAAAAATGAGCTTTCTAAAAACATCATAATAAAAATACCAATATAACCTAAGCTACCTACAGTATCTACAACAAAGTTAACAATATCATGAAGCATTAGAATACCTTTATTTTATTAAGTTTTTCCATTTCAAAATAGAATCATTTATCAGTTGGAAAATTTGATCTTCATTAGGAGCTGTTTCATCAAAATAATCAGAAACAATTTTTAGTATATAAAAATCTTGAATATTTTCTTTACATGTTTGTCTAAAGAATTCTGCTTGTTTGTCAACAAGAAGTGTTTCTAAGTTTTCATCTGTTTCTAAAGCTTTTTCAACTGTAGTAACATTTGCAAAATTAAGTCCATTGATAAATCGGTTAGTACAAAAAAGTGTCCCTAGAGCAATTGAACCATCACTACAAGAAGCGATACTTAAGTCAAAAGCTTTAGAAATTTCGAAGTTATTGAAAATATAATTTAAAGAATCTAATATCTGTTCTTTACTTACACCAGAAACTATAAGTATTAAATCATCATTAGAATAAATTGTATTTTCAATTGGATTAGTTAATTTCTCTAAATTAAAAAAATCAACTATAGGTTGTGCTTCTATTAAAGAAGTAGTGTGAATTAATATCTTTGACATATTAATCAACAATAGAGCCTAAACTCTAAAGTTTACTATCTTTTAAGTTCTTTAATTCTTGCAGCTTTACCTTTTAATCCTCTTAAGTAATGTAATTTAGCTCTTCTTACTCTACCTCTTCTTAATACTTCAAAAGTTTTGATTGAATCAGAGTATAATGGGAAAATTCTTTCAACACCAACAGAGTTAGCACCAATTTTTCTTACATTAAAAGTTGCAGAAACACCTTCACCATGTCTTGCAATTACGATACCTTCGTAAGTTTGAACTCTCTTTTTTTCACCCTCTTTAATCTCAATACCAAGTCTTACTGTATCTCCAGCTCTAAATAATGGGATCTCTTTTGACTCTGTTTGTGCAGTTTCGAAACTAGCAATATATCTGTTTTTCATTGTTTTTCCTTGTTAGGTCTATAATATTTTGTCTTACAAATTGACATCTGGTTTTTTAAGTCGGAAATTCTACTATGATTTCCCTTTAAAAATTCTTTAACTACACTTAATTTTTGGAAAACTTCAGGTTTAGCAAAAGATGGCGCTTCTAAAAGTTGGTTTTCATAACTCTCAACATCCAAAGATTGGGCATTCCCTAAAACTCCATCTACATTTCGAGAAATTGCATCACTCATAGTTAAAGATGGTAATTCGCCACCTGTTAAAACGAATTCTCCAACAGAAAATACTTCATTTGCGTATTTTTCTATCACTCTTTCATCAATACCTTCATATCTTCCACTTACAAAAACGATGTTTTTTTTCTTTGCTAAACGCTTTGCATCATTTTGTCTAAATGGCTTTGCAGCTGCTAAAGGAAAAATTATATAAGCATCTTCATTTTCTTTTTTAATTTTATCTAAACAATCAAATAAAGGCTGGCAAGTCATAAGCATTCCAGCTCCTCCTCCAACCATTTGTTTATCAACTTTTTGATGTTTATTAGTAGTGTAATCTCTAGGATTATAAAACTCATAATTAATAAAACCAGATTCAACTGCTCTTTTTAAAATCGAATCTTGAAAGTATGGTTCAATTAAATTAGGAAATAGTGTTACAAAAGTAAATTTCAATCTCATTATCACATACTTCAATAGTAAAAGTATGCACTCCTTTTTTTTAAGAATACTATCATATTTATACCTAAATAAACTTTTAGATTATGCTTCTAATATTTAATTCTTTTGATAATATCTCTTTTGCTAATTTTATGTTTCTTGTCTTTGTAAATATTTTCTTCTAAGAGTTTAATAAAAGAGCTAAAATCTTCATTGTTTTTATCTTTTATTAAATGCAAATACAGTTCTTTATCATTTTTACTTTTTTTAATTTTAATATATAAAGATGTCTTTTTCTTTTTATTATGAGCTTTGAAATACTTAAATACAAAAAGAGACATAAAGCCAAGAAGAATACCCCCTAGAGCAAAGATATATTTTAACTTATAATCATCGCCTAAGTTGACTTTTTCTTCTTCTACCTCTATATAAATAGGCTTAGTTCTTACTTCTGTAATCATTCCCTTCTGCATATCAAAATATTTTAGAGGAAAAGATGGAATTGTAAAACTTTTATCAGCAACTACTAAAAACTTTTGAGTAAAAATACCTTCGTAACTTTTATCAATAAACTCTTTTTCTACTATTGAAATATCTTTAAATACAGTCTGTTCTTCTATGAACAAAGAAAAGTCTTTAATATCTTGAATATTTCCTTTGCCTTTTATTTTTAAAGTTAAAGAAACAGATTCATTTGCTTTTATTTTGCTTTTATTTACCTCTGCTAAAATAGTATAATCTCCTTGTATAGGGATGTTTTCAGCTAAAGGATAGACTTCTATTCTTAGTTCATTTGAATATTCTTTTTTCCATTTTATGTATTTTCTTATCTTTTCATTGCTAATATTAATTTTTTGTTTAGGAAGACTAAATTCTCCTGTATTTTTAGCATCTATTAAATATTCATAAACATAAGTAGTAGAATTTTCTTTCTTTATAATTTGATTGTATGTTAATTTTTTACTCCAAAAATCATCTGTATCATAATCTTCAAAGTAAACTTGAGTATTCTTATCTTCGCCACTTAGAATTAATTTTAAAGTAACTTTTACTGTTTCATTCAAAAATATACTTTTTTTTGAAATTGCTTGTGTAAATTGAACATTTCCAAATAAATATGATGGTAAGAATATTAATAAAAGTATCCTACCAAGGTTTTTTATTATCATTTATAATTCCTTTTTCAAGTGGAATAAGTAGCGTATTAGTTTTATTTATATTTATGCTTTTATTCCATTTTTGTTCAAAATAAGTATTGAATAGTAATTTATTATTTTCATTTGAATCAAGTTCTTCTAATTTTTCCTTAATTAAAATATTTTCATCTTGATAATCAAACACTCCAATTTCTATATCATTGTTATTCTTTTTTCTTTTTGATTCGGATAAAAGTGTATCTTCATCAAAATCAGAATCTTCAAATAAAGTATCTTTATTAGTTTCAAATAATTTACCTTTTTTATCTAGAAATGTTTTATTTTTATAAGTTTTATCTTTTAAAGTACTTTTTTCTGTATAGAGGTTTTTTAATCTAGCAAGTTCCAAATTAAATTTTGTTTTTTCATCTTTCTTATAGTTTAATGCTTTTTCATTATAAGATATTACTTGTTCAAAATCCTCTAATTTTGCATAAGTATTGGCCATATTATGATTCACTTGATGTAATAAACTTATGTCTTTTACTTTTTTATAGTAAATTATAGCCTTGTCATGTTCTTCAAGAATATATAATATATTAGCCATGTTATAAAATATTTTGTCATTTTTATTTTTTATTTTTTCAAAATTGGCCAATGATAATTCATATTTATTATCTTCAAGAAAATCATTCCCTTTGAAAAGATAATAATCATCTAGAATATCTGCTTGTAAAAAGTGCGTAGAAAAAAGAATGCACATTACTATAAATCTCATCTAAAGCCTTTTATTTCAAATCTTGACAACATAAAAAATAGAAAAGAAAGAATTATAAAAACATAAAACAACTCTATTTTATTTTCAGAACTAACCTCAATACTGGAATCAAACTTCTTCCTAATTGAGTCTATTATTATTTTAAAATCATTATTTTTCAAAGAGTATTCTTGAGATAATCCATCTGTTTTGCTACTTAATATTTTGATATTTTGATTTAATTTTGAAATTACAATGTCTTGATTTTTATCTTTTACTAACTCTTCATTATATTTTATAACGCTACCTTGTTTTGATGCAATTAAATAACTATAAACAGAGATATTATTTTTGTTTGCATAGTTTACCTCATCAGTAAAATTATCTTCATCTCCTCCATCACTAATTAGCAAAATCACTTTATTTTTTCTGTGTTTTAATATCTCATTTGAAGCTTTTAAGATTGATAAAAAATTTGTTCCATCTTTATTAATATTTTTTAAATCAATATTTTTTGTTAAGAATGAAATGATTTCATAATTATTGCTTGAAGGTATTATCATATAAGTTTGGTTGGAAAATCCTAGTAGTGCTATTTTTTCACCCTGTAAGTTTTTTAAAAGTTGTGCTATTTTTTCTTTTGCAAAATCAAACCTATTGGGTTTCACATCTAGACTTAACATTGATTTTGAAACGTCTAAAGCTATAACAAATTCAATATCTAATATTTTACTTTTAGCATTTGATGAAATGATAACTGGTTGAGAAAGTGCAATTACAATACAGGTAAAACTTGATATCAAAAATATTGCTTTTCTATCCATTTTATATTTATAAATATAAATAAGAACAAAAAGAAGTAAATATAAAAATTCTATATTTATAAAACTCATTTTTTAATCCTATTTATAAAAATCAATATCATTAAACAAATTAAGGAAAAGATAAGTGAGTATTTATAAAAATATTGGATTTCTATACGTTTTGATATTTCTATTTTACTTTTTTCTAATTCATCAATTGAGTCATAAATACTTGCTAATCCTTTAGCTTCTGAACTTACGAAAAACTTTCCATTAGTTTGCTTTGCAATTAAAGATAAGGCTTCTTTATTATAATCACCTTCATCTCCAATTGCTATAGTATAAACCTTTATATTATATTTTTTTGCATTTTGGATAGCTATTTGCAAAGGTACACTTTCTTTAGTATTTATTCCATCTGTTAAAAGTATTAAAATCTTGTTTTTATTTCTTATTTCTTTAAATAAATTTGAACTAACATATAATGCTTCATTAAGTGCCGTTCCAATATTTCCAGCAACACCAATTTCAATATATTTTAAGATGTCCAATAAAGGTTTCTTATCATAGGTAAAAGGAACAGCTATATAAACATCTTGTGCGAATAAGGTTAAACCCAATCTGTCAAATTTTCTTTTTTCAACAAACATTCTTATAATTTCTTTGGTATTTTCAAATTTATCCTTACTTCTCATACTTTCACTAGCATCAATACTTAAAACTATTTCATAACCTTTTGCACTCTCTTCAGATATAGTTTTTGTCTTAATTGGACTAGCCAATGAAAAAGCTAAGAATAAAACCATTAGAAATTCTAAAATACTATGTAAGTCTTTTTTCTTTTTAACGATTGATTCTAAGACTTCCATATTTGAGAAGTAAACTTCTTTTAGCTTTTTTTTACATAATAATTTACACAATATATAAAGTAAAACAATTAAAAAAGCTAATGGATATTCAAACTGCCAAGTCATCTATATACTCTTTTAGTAATATCTTTAAATCTTTAGATAAAGCGATATCTTTTCTTTGATATTTTAATGGTTCTATTTTTAATAATATTCTTTCTAATCTAAGATTATTATCTTCACTTTTGCATTGTTTAGCAAGAAGTGTAAATTCATATAGAACTTTTCTGGTTTCACAAGTATCAAAATCAAGACTTTTTAACTTTGTAATTAACTCTACTTCTTTTGATATGTATAGGTTTTCTTTTTTTTTCAGCTTTTTTATTAAAAAAAATATAAGCATAAGCAATATTATTAAACAAAGCAGTATATAAACATAATAGAGGTAATCAATTTTAAGTTCCACAAAATTCATATTGCCTTGAAATTTATCGTATGTATTCATTTTACATCTTTAAAGAAAGTTCTTAATGTTTCATAAGGATTTTCATGAGTATAAAACTTTTTATATTTTATATTATAATTTTTAAAATACTCTTCAAGCTTTTTATCATAATCTTTCATGTATTTATCATATTCTTTTATTGTTTTTGCATCTATATTCATATTCTTTTTATTTAAACTATTTGTATTAACAATATTATAGTCACCATGAAAGGAAAGATTCTCTTCTTTTTTATCTCTAATAACACAACAATATATTTCATAATTTAAAAACAGTTCTTCAAACTCTGGTAACTTTAAAAAATCTCCAACAAAAAAGATTATGGATTTTGTTTTTACTTTCTTTAATATACAGTTTTGAAGCTCTTTATAATTAATATTAGTATTTAAAGCATCTAATGTAATTAATTTGTCGTAAGCTAGGTTCATATAGTTTTTGTTTGAAGAAAATTCGAAAAAAAACTTTTCTTGTTCATCAAAAGATAATAAAGCAAGAGAGTCTTTATTCTTTAATGTAATATAATTTAATGCGGTAAAAACCGTAAGTGCTAAATTTTTTTTCGAATTTTCTTCAAAATATAAACCACCACTATTTAAGTAGCCTACTAAAACATTTATTTGTTTATTATCAAAAAAAGTGTTTACGCTTGGAGTTCTAATTCTAGCAGTAATTTTCCAATTTAAATGTCTTATATCATCATCTATTGTATATTCTCTTACCTCATTAAACTCAAAAGCACTACCACTAACAGTATTAATATGTTCTCCATAATTGTTTGAGAAAAACTTTTTTCTGGTTTGCAAGACTATGTCTTTTAGTTGATTAAACATTATGGCGAAGGGATAACTTCAATTATTTTATTTAAAATATCATTTGCTGTTATATTATTTGTATTGGCATTATAATTTAATATGATTCTATGTTCTAAAACTTGATGAACTACTTGTATAACATCATAAGGTGTCACAAAGTCTTTTTCATTTAGAAAAGCTCTTACTTTACATGCATTATGTAAATCAATAGTTCCTCTAGGACTTGCTCCAAATAAAATATATTTTGATATATCTTCAATATTGTATTTAGAAGGTTCTCTTGTAGCAAATATTATTTTTAATATATACTTTGAGATTTCATCATCAAGATGAACCTCTTTAACTTTTTGCTTTAAAGTTTCTAAGTTTTTGAAACTAAGAACTTGATTAATCACTTCAAAACCTGTGTTCGTAGCTCTTTTAGCAATTTCGAATTCTTCATCAAAACTGTTGTAATCAACTTTTACTTTTAGCATAAATCTATCTAAACTAGCTTCAGGTAAATCATACGTTCCATCTTGATCAATAGGATTTGAAGTAGCTAAAACCATAAAAGGAGAATCAAGTTTAAAAGTAGTTTCACCAATTGTTACTTGTTTTTCTGCCATTGCTTCAAGTAATGCTGATTGTACTTTTGCCCCTGCTCGATTTATTTCATCAGCTAAAAGTAAATTTGTAAAAATAGGGCCATGCTTGATTGAAAATTCATTTTTCTTTAAATCTAAAATCTCATTACCTGTTATATCCGATGGAAGTAAATCAGGAGTAAATTGAACTCTTTTAAAATTTAAACCCATTGTTTGGGCAAAAGATTTAACAGCTGTAGTTTTTGCAACACCAGGAACTCCTTCTAGTAATATATGACCATTTGATAATAAAGCGATAAGAATACTATCGATTAAATTATCATGTCCAACTATTACTTTTTTGATTTCCTTTTTTATATCATCTATCATTAAATATCCCTAATTTTACTTTAAAAATGGTTTTGATTATACAATAATATTTTACTTATAATTTTTGAAAATGTATTAATTACTAATTTAAAAGTAGTTAATTATTATGAAAACATAATTTGGATAATATATATTATAAAATAAAGAAATAATAAGAAGTAAAATGATCACATTAAACGATGTTAAAAATGCAAAAAAAAGATTAGATAATACAGTTTTAAATACTCCCTTAGTTAAAGCTCCAATTTTAAGTAATGATTTAAACGCCCAAATATATTTAAAAGAAGATAATTTACAACTAACAGGTAGTTTTAAAATTAGAGGTGCTTTTAATAAACTAGCAATGATGGATGATAAGGTTAGAAAAAATGGAGTAGTTGCTGCAAGTGCAGGAAATCATGCGCAAGGTTTAGCATATGCTGCAAAACACTTTAATTGTGAAGCAACTATATTTATGCCAGAGTCAACACCACTTACAAAAATAAGTGGTGTTAAATCATATGGTGCGAATGTAGTTTTAATTGGAGAAAACTTTGATGAAGCATATGCAAAGGCAAGAATATTTGCCAATGAAAATAAAAAAGAATTCATTCACCCATTTGCAGATGATGCAGTTATTGCAGGTCAAGGTACAATTGCTTTAGAAATCTTAGAAAAAATTGAAGATATTGGACACATAGTTATTCCAATTGGTGGGGGAGGATTAATTTCTGGAATTGCAATTGCAGCAAAAGAAATAAACCCAAATATAAAAATAACAGGTGTTGTTGCAAGTGGTGCTAGAGGAATGAAAGAATCTTTTGAAGCTAGAATGCCAATTGATTCAGTATCAGTAAAAACTATTGCTGATGGAATTGCTGTAAGAGATGTGACACCTAAATTACTTGATATTATTTTAGAATATGTAGATGAAATAGTTGAAGTAAGTGATAATGAGATTGCAAATGCTATTTTATTTTTATTAGAAAAGCATAAACTAATTGTTGAGGGTGCAGGTGCTGTTGCAACTGCTGCTATTATGCATAGAAAAGTAGATGTTGAAGATCAAAAAGTTTGTTCAATTGTTTGTGGTGGAAATATTGATGTAACTATGCTTTCTTTGATTATTGACAAAGGTTTAGTAAAATCATTTAGAAAAATGAATCTAATAGTAACACTAATGGATAAACCTGGTGCACTTATGAGATTAACTGATGTACTAAGACAAAGTGAGGCAAATATTGTGCAAATAGATTATGATAGAAACTCTGTAAAGCTTGAATTTGGTGAAGCTCATGTTACTATTGCTGTTGAAACAAAAGGTGAAGAACACCAAAAACTTATACGTGAAAATTTGAAACAAAGTGGATATAGATTTAAACAAATATAAATTTAATGCAAAATCTTTATTTGTTTTTTAGAAAACAAATCCTATAATGCATGAATAATTTAGTATTGAGAAACAAACAAAAGGAAGAAAATGGAAGGAAGACTATTTACATTTTTGGGATCAATCGGTGGTCACGGCCAAGAATGGATCATCTTATCACACTTTGTCCTTGTGGTAGGAATAGTATTTTTATTAGCAAGAGCAGCTACAAAAAGGTTACAGTTAGTACCTAATGGTTCGCAAAACCTTATGGAAGCATATATTGGTGGAGTTATATCTATGGGTGCTGATACAATGGGTGAAGCAAACGCAAGAAGATATTTACCATTAATTGGTTCATTAGGATTAGTAATTGTTGTTTCAAACTTAATGGGAGTTATTCCAGGTTTTGAATCACCAACTGCAAATATTAACTTTACTTTATCTTTAGCACTAATCGTATTTGTTTACTACAATTACGTTGGTATTAAAACAAATGGTTTTATCAATTACTTTAAACATTTTATGGGGCCAATGCCTGTATTAGCACCATTAATGTTCCCAATTGAAATCATTTCACATATATCAAGAATCATTTCATTATCTTTTAGACTTTTTGGAGCTATTAGAGGTGATGATATGTTCTTAATGGTACTTCTAATGTTAGTACCTTGGATTGTGCCACTTTCTGGATTCTTTATGTTAACAGCATTTGGTGTATTACAAGCATTTATTTTCATGATCTTAACATATGTATATATCGCAGGATCAGTTATGATGGCTGAAGAAGATCACTAAAACCAAATATCTATTTTGTGTTCTTAACTGAATACAAGGTGATTAAAAAAGGGACAAGTTTAACTTGTCCCTTTTTTTATGCCTAAATATTTTTAAACCTCATCGATTAAAACTTCATTTTCTTTTAAGTATATTAAATACGAAAACACTTCTTCACTTTTAAGTATTTCTTTTATGGCCTTTTTATAATATGAAACTTGAGAGACATGATCTTTTGATTTTTCTTTTGTAGTTTTATAATCAAAGATATAATACTTACCATTTTTATATAAAAGTAAATCTATAATTTTAACTTCGCCTTTATAAACTAAAGCTTGTTCTGTTATAAATTTTGCATTAGAAATTAATTCATTAAATATTTCGTTTTCCAAAAGAGCAGTAATTCTATTTTTAATATTTATAAAGTCATTTTCATTTAAATAGTTTGAATATCTAGTTTTAGTTAAGTTTAAACAATAGTCTAAATTATTTGATGTAAAGTCATCCATCATCTCAAGACAAAAGTGAGTAGCTATCCCAAAGTATTTAGAATGTAATCTATTATCATCCAAATCTTTTTCTTTTGATATTTGTTTTTCTTGGAGTCCTAAATCCAAAGGGATATATTCTACTTTTTCTTTATTCTCATAATTTATAGAAGCATTTGTACTTTGTATAACTTGACCTTGTTTTAAAGCTTTCATACTTAAAATATCAAAAACAGAAGATTTCTCTTTTTTAAATATAATCATATTGTTTTTTGCCCTAGTTAGTGCTACATACAAAATATTTATCTCATCTTCTAAGCTTAAAGCTTTTTCTTTTGCAATTGCTTTTGAATATTGTTTATTGTAATTTTCATAACCTTTTATTTTATAAAAAATATTTTTTAATTCAACACTATCATATTCAAATAATAAGGAACTTTTATCACTGTTTTTTCTTTTTATTCTATCTAGTAGAATTACCGTATTAAACTCTAAGCCTTTTGATTTAAAAATTGTTAGTATTTGTAAACCAGAGGCTTCACTATTTTCCATAACAGCATCAAGTTTATCTATTTCATAAACGAAATCAACAATGTTATTGTAAGCAGTACTACACTCAATAAATTTTACAACATTTTCATCAATGATTTTTAAACTAGTTGCTATTTCTTTTACCAGTTCTTGAACAGACTTTTTAGCAAGTTCAAAATTTATAATAATATCTGTTAATATTTTATTTCCAACAAGTGCATTTAAATTCTCTTTATAAATATCTTCTTTAAAATATATATATTTAATAGCATTTATTACAGCTTTCACATTTTCTTGGTTGATAAGTTTTGATGTCATTTCTGTAGAAATTTTTAAACTAGGAAACTTATCTTTTAAATAGTTATAGATATTTAAAACATCAGAGTTTGTGTATGTAAGTATTGCAATATCATTTGAATTCACACCCTCTTTAATTAAAGATGCAATTTTTGAAGCAACAGTAGAAAATTTTTCATCTTCAACTAACTCTTTATCTTCAATAACTTCAACATAACCACCTTTTCTAATTGACAACTGATCGTAATATTCATAAGATGGTAAATTTACAAATAATGAGTTTACAAAGTTTATAACATTTTCACATGATCTATAATTAGTATTTAATACTTCAACATCTAAGGCTTCATTTGTATTAGCTACAAAATCGAAAAGTTCTCTTTTTCCACCTCTGAATCTATAAATAGATTGTTTAGTATCTCCCACATAAAAAAAAGTTTTGAAAGAACTTTCATCACCTGATAAAACTTCTTCAATTAATGGTTCTAAAATTCTATATTGTAAAAGTGATGTATCTTGAAACTCATCCATTAATATATGTGAGAATTTCGAATCTAATCTAAAATATAAAAACTCTTTGTCAATTTTTGTAGATAATAATTCGTATACTAAATTTGATATATCATTAAACTCTAAATAGTTTTTATTTTTATTAAATGAGAGTTTAAAGTTTTTGAACATTAAGTAAAGTTCAAAAAGCTTGCTTAAACTATAACCTGCACGAAGTTTATAATATAAAGTAACTTCTTCTTTTACTTTTACGAAATAACTTTCTAAAGTTTCATTTGAACATTTTTTAAAATATGAATATTCATATAAAGTTTCTTTACTAAGCCAGGTTTTTGTAAACAGTTCATCAAAGCTATCAAAATCTACAGCTTTTTTTGCAGAAGCACTTGCTACATCACAATTTAAAATGGCTTCTTTAATTTTATATGAACAGTTTAAAACCTGTTCTTTTTGTACATTTATTAATTCACTATCAATATCTACAATCTCTATATTTTCATTTTTTTCTAATAGATTTTTAAATAAATCAAAAATTGAATTAAATTTCTTTTTTTCGTATAAAGAAAAGTCAATTAATGAGTCAAATTGTTTTGCATCAAGTGATTGTAGAAACTTCATAGATAAAGATTCTATATCATCTTCTTTGATTTCAAAATCATCTGATATTCCAATATATCCACAAAATTCTCTTAATATACTATTAATGAATTTATCAATTGTATATATTGTTAAGTTTGCATTGGTAAAGGATTTAATTAGAAGGTTTTTTTTTCCTAATATTTCTTCTTTACTTAATTCAGATTCATTTATTATTGCACTAAGATATGCCTCATCATCTCCTAAAGTTAAAAGAGTTTTATATATTCTTTCACTCATCTCATTTGCAGCTTTATTTGTAAATGTTAGGGTTAATATTTCGTTTGGTTTAGCATCTAAAAGTAATAATGTTATATATCTTACTGTTAATGCAAATGTTTTTCCTGAACCTGCGCTGGCTTTAAGTGCTAAAAATTTTTTCATAAGTAATAATACTATAGTAAAAATAATAAGCCACTATAATTACTGTAGTATTTTTCCTCATTAAGTCAATTTTAGATATAATCGCAAAATTAAAATAACAATCACAGGAAATAAAATGCAGAAAAAACATCAAAAAGTACAGATTTTACTTGATGCAATTCCTTATATTAAAAAATTCTATGGAAAAACAATTGTAATTAAATATGGTGGTTCAGCTCAAACTAGTCCAGAATTACAAGAAAAATTTGCAGAAGATATTGTTTTACTTTCACTTGTTGGAATAAGACCAATAATCGTTCATGGTGGAGGAGCTAGAATTTCAGAGTTATTGGAAAAACTTGAAATTAAATCTGAGTTTGTTGATGGACATAGAGTTACTTCGAAAGAAACTATGAGAGTGGTTGAAATGGTTTTAAGTGGTGAAATAAATAAAAACTTAACTTCACTTTTAAATCATCATGGAGCAAAAGCTATTGGTATTTCAGGAAAAGACTCTTCAATAATAAAAGCAAAACCAAAAGACGATGGTAAATTTGGATACACAGGTGAAATAACAGAAGTAAATGGTGAACTTATTAATAATCTTTTAGATCAAGGTTTTATTCCTGTGATTGCACCAATTGCTGATAGTGCCGAACCAAATCATCCAGGATTTAATATAAATGCTGATTTTGCAGCATCAAAAGTTGCAGCTGCTGTTAATGCTCAAAAAGTTTTATTCTTAACAGATACAGTTGGAGTATTAGATAAAGAAGGAGCTCTTCTTACATCTTTAGATAAAAAAGATGTTAATAGCTATATAGCTGATGGAACAATTGCTGGTGGAATGATTCCAAAGGTTGATTCTTGTATTCAGGCAATACATAATGGAGTTAATAAAGCTCATATTATTGATGGAAGAGTTGAACACTCTATTTTATTAGAGTTGTTTACAAGTGATGGTATTGGATCACAATTTTTAAGAAAAGACAATCCAAATAATGGAATTGATATAGATAAATTATTAAACAACTAAATTTTAAATGAAATTAAAAAATAAAGGTCTCTTTAAATTGAGACAATTTTAAGGAATATAATTATGAGTTTTATTGAGACAAGAGGAAATGATGGTGTAATGCCTAAAGAAGTTCAATTTAGTGAAGCTATCTTAAACCCAAGTGCTTCTTTTGGTGGTTTATATGTACCAAAAGAATTACCAAAATTAGAGAAAGATTTTTTAATAAATCATATTGATAAAAGTTATAAAGAATTAGCTTATGATGTTTTAAAAGCTTTTAACATTGATATTGATGAAGAAGAAATAAATAAAGCATTATCTTTATATGATAATTTTGATGATATTTCAAATCCATGTCCTGTTGTTAAAGTAAAAGATGACTTATTTGTACATGAACAATATCATGGACCAACAAGAGCTTTTAAAGATATGGCCTTACAACCATTTGGTTCTATTCTAAGCTCAATTGCAAAAAAAAGAAATGAAAACTATTTAATATTAGCAGCAACTTCTGGAGATACTGGGCCAGCTGCTTTACATACTTTTAGAAATAAAGAGAATATTCAAGTAGCATGTCTTTATCCCCAAGGTGGAACATCAGATGTACAAAGATTACAAATGGTTTGTGAAAATGGAAAAAATTTAAAAGTAATTGGTATAAAAGGTAATTTTGATGATGCACAATCTGCACTTAAAAAACTACTTGCTTCAAAAAGTTTCAAAGAAGAATTAAAAAGTGATGGAATAAAACTATCTGCAGCGAATTCTGTAAACTTTGGAAGAATTATATTTCAAATAATTTATCACTTTTGGTCATATATTCAATTACTTAAACAAAACGAAATTAAAATGGGTGAAAAAATTTATTTAGTAGTTCCATCTGGAAACTTTGGGAATGTATTAGGTGGTTTTTATGCAAAAGAAATGGGAGTTCCTATTGAAAAATTTTTAGTAGCATCAAATGAAAATAATATCTTAACTCAATGGATTAATACAGGTATATATGACATTAGAGGAAAAGAGTTAAAACTTACAAAATCTCCTGCAATGGATATTTTAAAATCTTCAAATATAGAAAGAGTTATGTATTCATTATATGGAACACAAAGAACAAAAGAATTATTAGATAATTTAAGAGAAGAAAATATTTTCACTATGACAAAAGAAGAAACTTTAAAACTACAAGAAGAATTTTCTGCAATTGATTCAGATGATACTTATGGTCAAAAAGTAATAAAAGAATTCTTAGATAATGGGTATTTAATGGACCCACATACAGCAACTTGTCTAAAAGCTTATGAAGAATTAAAAGAAAAAGATTTAAAAACAGTAATTTACTCAACTGCAGAATGGACAAAATTTTCACCAACAGTTTTAAATTCATTAAATCAAAACAATATAAAATATTCAGATAAAGAAGCTTTAGATGAAATTTCATCAAAATACAATGCAAATTTACCTCAAAGTATAAAAGATTTATTTAACTCAAAAATAAATCATGATTCAATTATAAATAAAGAAGACATAGAATCACAAATTGTTAAATTTATTAGAGAGTCATAAGACACTCTAATAATAAACACAAGTATATATTATCTTAAATATATGAGTATAAACTTCACAAGTCGTAGCATTAACATAACATTATAATACAAAAGTTAAATCAATTTAAGTGAAACACAATATAATTAATGTAATTTAATTTAAAAAAAGGAAGCCAAATATGTCTAAAGAAACAAATAGACGAGATTTTCTTGGTTACTCATTTGCTGCAGTAGCTGTAGTAGGTGGTGCTGCGTCACTTGTTGGTCTTAAAAAATCATGGGATCCACTTCCTAGCGTTTTAGCTGGAGGTTTTACCGATGTAGAACTTGGTAGTTTAAAAGCTGGAACTCCTATAACTGTTCCATGGAGAGGAAAGCCAATCTTCTTACTTAAGAAAACTGCTGAAATGGGAGAAGCTCCTAGAGATTTAATAATCGGTTCTGACAGATTTACTGTTGCAATTGGATTATGTACTCACTTAGGCTGTATCCCTGCATGGAAAAAAGATATGTGGAAATGTGCATGTCATGGAGGAGAGTTTAATGCTAATGCAAAAAACACTTTTGGACCACCACCAAGACCTCTTGACTTACCACCATTTAGTGTAAAAGGAACAACAATCACTTTAGGTGAAGAAGGTCCTGAATACAAAAAAATCGCATCATCGATGATGGCATAAGGGGTAATTAATGGCAAAATTCGAAAAAGCTGACTCTGTTGGTGAATGGTTAGACCAAAGGTTAAATCTTACTGGACTTAATAAAGTAATGATGACTGAATATTGGGTTCCAAAAGATATTAACTTCTTATGGGCTATGGGTGTTCTTTTAGCAACAACTTTTACTATATTAATTATCTCTGGTATGATTTTAATGATGTATTACAAACCAGATATTAATTTAGCATTTGATTCTGTAAACTACACAATCATGCAAGAAGTTGCATTTGGTTGGTTATTTAGACATATGCATGGTGTTGCAGCTTCTGTAATCTTCCTAATTATTTATATTCATATGTTTACAGGAATTTACTACGGTTCTTACAAACAAGGTAGAGAAATGATTTGGATTTCAGGTATGTTATTATTTGTAACATTCTCGGCTGCTGGATTCTCTGGATATATGTTACCATGGGGACAAATGTCTTATTGGGCTGCAATGGTTATTACAAACCTTTTTAGTGGAGTTCCAATTATTGGCGATGCACTGGTTGTTTGGATTAGAGGGGACTTTAATGTAGCTGATGCAACATTAACAAGATTCTTTATGTTACACGTGTTTTTATTACCTGTTGCAATTATGGGTATTATTGCATTGCATTTTTATACATTAAGAATTCCTCACGTTAATAACCAAAATTCTGAAGAAATTGATTTTGATGAAGAAGCTGAGAAATATTTATCTGGAAATAAAAAAGAGTCAAAAGTTATTCCTTTCTGGCCAGTATTTATTTCTAAAGATTTTGCAGTATTAGGTATATTCTTAATATTCTACTTTTACTTAGTATTCTTCCATTATAATTTTGCAATGGATCCAGTTAACTTTGATCCTGCTGATAATATGGTAACACCTGCTCATATCTATCCTGAGTGGTATTTCTTGTGGTCATATGAAGTATTAAGAGGTTTCTTCTTTGATATTGCTGGGTTTAAAGCATTCGATATTGGATTAATTGCTTTTGCATTTGCTAATGGTATTTTCTTAGTGTTACCATGGCTAGATAGAGATCCTGCTATTTTACCAGCACACAAAAGACCATTATTCTTCATCTGGTTCTGGATATTGATGGCTGATTTAATTGTTTTAACTGTATATGGTAAATTACCACCTACAGGTACTAATGCCTGGGTTGGATTCTTTGCAGCTACAGCATTTATAGTAATATTCTTAGTATTACCAATTATTACAAAAATAGATGCAAAAAGAAGGGGTTCACTATGATGAGAGAATTAAAAATACTAGCAGTTGTAGTAGCTTTAACACTTATTACATACTGGGGAGTTGAGCCATACGCTCACTCTCAAATGCACCCACATGTTGCAGATGCTGATTATACATTTTCCGATAAAGATGGATTAAATGGTTTAAAAGGTGATGCAACTGCAGGTCAAGTTCTTGTAACTACTAACTGTACAGCTTGTCACTCTATTAAATCAGAAGGTTATCCAGAAATAATGGATCACGCAAGTTCAGCTGCAGCTTATGGTGTAACACCACCTGATTTAGGATCTGCAGGTAAATTATATAATGCTGATTATTTAGCTGCATTTATTAAAAATCCTGCCAAAGCTTCTGAAGTTTCACATAAATTTGTTGATGGACGTTCTCATCCAATGCCAGGATATGCTTGGATGCAAGAACAAGAAATTGCAGATATGGTAGCATATTTACAATCTATTGCTCCAGAAGAAATGTCAAATAAAGAAGTATTTGTAGATGCTTGTCAAAGATGTCACTCTATTAAGTATGCAGACATGCAAAAAGGTACAATGGCTGCATTTACTCCTGATGAAAATATTAAAGCTTATATGGGTAAATTACCACCTGATTTATCTCAACATATTAAATCAAGAGGTCATGCATACTTAGAAACATTTATTAATCAACCTCAAAAACATCTTGAGGGTACTGCGATGCCTAAAGTTGGATTAACTAAAGATTCACAAGACCAAGTTATTGCTTATCTTGAGGAAGTTGGAGATTCTAGTAAAGCAAAAAGAGAAGAGTTAGGGCCTAAGTTCTTAATCTATCTTGCAATCTTTGCTATATTTGCATTCCTTTGGAAAAAATCTAAATGGAGAGATGTTCACTAAACATCTTTTTGTTAAGACAAAAAAAAAGCATAGAAATTAATTTCTATGCTTTTTTTATTTTAAAAACAACAGGTTTAAATAAGTATTTTTGAACTAGCACTAATAATCGCAGTTTCGCTTCTAAGGATTAAAGAAGAATCAAATCCAACAATATTTTCTTTATTAAAAGTAAATCTTTCATCATTTGAAAAGCCACCTTCACATCCAATAACTAAAGTTTTTATATCATTCTTTTTATCATCTATAAAAGTCTTAGAAAAGTCTAAAAAATATGTATCTTGATTTTCTTTTACAAAATCCTTTAAACTATTACAACTTTCCAATTTAATAATACTTGATCTTCCGCATTGAGTAGAAGAATTTATAAGTATTTTCTCTAATTTTTCAATATTTAATTTAAAATTCTTTTGTGAATATTCACAGAATATGAATGTAATTTTTTCAACACCTAATTCATTCAATGAAGCTAAATACTTCTCAACAGTTTTCGGATCAACTAAACACCAACCTAAATGTAACTTATTTTTATTCTCAAGAACTTTCTCTTCACTAGAAACTAAAGAAAAAGTTGCAGATCTTCTACGGATTGATATGAGTTTATAAAGATAAATTAAATTGTCTTTTAAGTTTCTAAAGTATATTTCATCGTTTATTTTATGACGTCTAGCCTTTATTAAATATTTATATGTATCTTCACTTATTTCTAAGCTTGAAGCTCCACAATTAATATCATAAGTAAATTGCATTAAAATATTTTACTTATGATATAAATAGATACTAAAACTGAGATTTCAATCATATAAATTTTCTTAGCATATGTATAAAATTCTTTTTGAAGTTCAACTTGTTCAAACTTAATAATTCTCATTTTTTTATATCTTTTAATTTCAATTACCAATAAAAAAATAGAAGCAGGAATCATTAAAAATATAGTAATACTCATAACTTGTGCATAGAAAGCAACTATTGCTCCTGTATAAATAACTATTGCATTAGTTACATGATAAATAGGAGTCATAGTTCTTAGTCTTTTAGCCAATCTTATAAACTCTTTTTGTGTTAAAACTGAATATAAATTAAATAACATGATTGCTAAAAAAAAGTATATTACATAGACGTGTGTGTCAATTGCACTTTGCATTAATTCCATAATTGTTTATCTCACTTTTAAAAATTTTCGCTATTATAGCTAACTTGTCATAAGTTTTTATCTTAATTAAATAAAAGGAATAAAATGGCTATAAGTGTAGATGCTGCTGTAGATATTATTTCAAATATAAAACACCAGCAAAAATTCGAAATTATACCTATTGAAGATGCTCAAAATAGAATTTGTGCTAAAGAAATAATAGCTACTAGTTCATTACCTAAATTTGATAATTCCGCAATGGATGGTTATGCAATTATTTATAATGATAAGAATAATGAATTAAAAGTTATAGATACTATTTTTGCAGGTGATGATAATCATACAATTTTAGAAGAAAACACTTGTGTTAAAATAATGACAGGAGCAAGAGTTCCTAAAAATACTACAGCAATTATTCCCAAAGAAGATATAAAAATTACAAATGATAATAATATAAAAATATTAGAAAATGTAAAAGAGTTTCAGCATATAAGATTTATTGGTGAAGATATAAAAACCAACGAAAAGCTTATAAATATTGGTGATGAATTAAATTTTGCAAAAATAACACTACTATCAAGTCAAGGAATTTCACATATAGAAGTCTTTAAGAAACCTAAAATTGTTGTTTTTTCTAGTGGTGAAGAATTAAAACTTCATTATGAAAAAATTGAAGACCATCAAATATATAATTCAAACACACCTACTTTAATTTCTCGTATGAAAGAATTAAATTGTGATGTGACATTTATTGGGCAAGCTAAAGATACTATTGAAGATATTAAAAGATTAGTTTTAAATTCGCTTGACGTTGATTTGATTGTTACATCAGGTGGTGTATCTGTAGGAGATGCCGACTTCACTAGAGCTGCTTTTAATGAATTAAATTTTGAGACTTTAATTGATGGAATCATGATTAAGCCTGGTAAACCGACTATATTTGGAAAGATTAATAGCACATTTATTTTAAATCTTCCAGGTAACCCTCTTGCATCTACTTTAATTTTTGAACTCTTTGGAAAAATTTTAATCCAAAAGCTACTAGGTTCAAATAAAATATATCCAGCTTATATAGAAAGTAAAATTTCTCAAGATTTTAAAACAAGAAAAGGTAGGATTACAATAATTCCTGGAATATTTGATGGTGAATCTTTTAGTGTATCAAAAAAGAGATCTCCAGGAATGGTTTCAATCTTAGCTTCTTGCAATAGCCTAATTGTGCTAAATGACACAGTAGAATATTTAGCAAAAGATTCAAAAATAAAAATATTACCAATAAATTGGAAATTCTTTAGTAAAGAAAAAAAGGACTTTTTAAGTAATGACTAATAAATCAAATAAGAAAGCAATATGTATTTTAAGTGGAGGAATGGATTCTACATTATCTTCATACATAGCAAAAAAAGATGGTTATGAAATAATAGCTGTACACTTTAATTACGGGCAAAGAACAGAACAAAAAGAGTTAAAGGCATTTAGAGATATTTGTAATGATTTAAACATCGTAAATAAATATGAAATTGATATTCCGTTTTTTACACAAATTGGTGCATCTGCATTAACAGATAATAGTATAGACGTACCAATAAATGGACTTGAAAGTGGAGTTCCCGTAACTTATGTACCATTTAGAAATGGAATCTTTCTTTCAATAACAGCAGCAATTGCGGAAAAAGAAGAAGCAGAAGCTATGTATATTGGTGTTGTTCAAGAAGATAGTTCGGGGTATCCTGATTGTACTGGTGAATTTATAAATGATATTACAAAAGCAATAAATCAAGGAACAAAAGAGACTACAAGTATTGAAATAATAACACCTTTAGTACATTTGAGTAAACAACAAATAGTTCAGTATGCAAAGAAATTAAATGTTCCTTTAGAGCATACATGGTCTTGTTATAAAGAAAGTGATTTAGCATGTGGTGTTTGTGATTCATGTAGACTTAGATTAAATGGATTTTCTCTTGCAGGTATTAAAGATCCAATTCCTTATAAAGTACAATAATGCACTGGAAGATATCAAAAGAATTTGATTTTTGTTATGGTCATAGAGTTTGGTCACAAACTTTAAATCCTGAGTTTTCTCTAGATTCTTGTTTAAAATGTAGACACTTACATGGACATCAAGGAAAAATATTAGTTTATTTAGAAGCAAATGAGTTAAAAGATGGAATGGTGACAGATTTTAAACATTTAAATTGGTTTAAAGCTTTTATAGATGATGTACTAGACCATAAATTTATTCTAGATATTAATGATCCCTTGTTTGAAACTATAATACCTAATGTTTTAAAAAGTGAATTAATAGATTTTGAAGAAGGTTATTCAATTATTGATTTAAATAAATTTAAAAATGAAGCAATACATTTAAAAGAACTTTATGAAGGTTATATAATTGTAGATTTCATTCCAACTAGTGAAAACTTATCTGCATGGTTTTTAAAAATTGTTCAAAAGAAAATGAATAAATTAAATGTAAAAGTTTCACATATAGAATTTTTAGAAACACCAAAGAGCAAAAGTACTTTTTATGCTTGAGATAAATGAAATATTTGGCCCAACAATTCAAGGAGAAGGAAAGCTTGTAGGAACTCCTTCTATTTTTATAAGATTTGGAAAATGCAATTTTAACTGTGTTGGATTTGATGTTGAATATGAAACACCAAGTGGAATTAAAAAATGTGGATGTGATTCATATTATGCTGTAGATAAAGAGTTTAAAGAAACTTGGACAAATTACAAATCTTATGAAAAAATAGTAAAAGAAGTTGATGAATTAACAAAACAATCATCAGCTATTTATAAAATGGATATTGTAATTACAGGTGGAGAACCACTTCTATACTGGAATAAAGAAGAATTTCAAAAGCTTTTAGAACATTATATTCAAGATGGGCATCAAGTTACAATAGAAACAAATGCATCTTTAAATCTTAATTTTACGCAAGATTATCAAAAAAAGATACTCTTTTCAATGAGTGTAAAATTAAGTAATTCATTAGAATCTTTGAAAAAAAGAGTAAATTATAAAACATTAAATAAAATTTTAACGAATACTTCAAACTCTTATTTAAAATTTGTGATTGATAAAGAGTTATTAAATGAAGCCAAAGAAGAGATAGAAACAATCCTTGCACATATTCCAAAAGTAGAAGTATATTTAATGCCTCTAGGGGATACGGCTGCTAGTATAAATGAAAATTGTGAAGAAGTAATCCAAATGGCAATTGAATATGGATATAAATATTGTGATAGATTACATATAAGGGTTTGGGATAATAAAAGGGGCGTGTAGATATAATACGTAATTAAGTAAGAATAATCTTACAACAATCAAATTTTAATAAAGGATAAAAATGAATTTTACAGGTTCAAACGTATTAGTAACAGGTGCAAGTAGAGGTATAGGTGCACAAATTGCTAAAACATTAGCATCATATGGATTAAAAGTATGGATTAATTATAGAAGTGGTGCAGATGCTGCAGAAGAAATTCAAAAAGAAATTGAAGCTGCTGGTGGAAAAGCTGCAATAATTAAAGCTGATGTTACAAATGAAGAAGAGTTTGTAGCTGCTGTTAAAACTATTGTAGATGCTGATGGTGAATTATCTTATTTAGTTAATAATGCTGGAATTACAAAAGATAAACTAGCTCTAAGAATGTCTATTGAAGATTTTAATGATGTTATCTCTGCAAATTTAACATCAACTTTTATTGGATGTAAAGCTTCATTAAAGTTCATGGGTAAGAAAAAATTTGGTTCTATCGTAAATATTTCTTCAATTGTTGGAGAAATGGGAAATCCAGGTCAAACAAATTATGCTGCATCAAAAGGTGGAGTAAATGCTATGACTAAAGCTTTTGCTAAAGAAGCAGCTGCACGAGGTATTAGATACAATGCAGTAACTCCTGGATTTATTCAAACAGATATGACACATGAACTAAAAGATGAAGTTAAAGCTGAATACGAAAAAAATATTCCTTTATCTAGATTTGGACAACCAAGTGAGATCGCAGATGCAGTAGCTTTTCTTTTAAGTGATCATTCTTCTTATATTACAGGTGAGATATTAAAAGTTAATGGTGGTTTATACGTATAATAAATTTACGTATTTTTAAAAAAATATAGTTTAAAAGACTTTTTAAAATCTTTTTTGCTATAATGTTATACAATTTTATAAAAGGATTTAAATATGGCATTATTAGAAGATGTAATAGAAGTTGTAGTTGAGCAATTAGATTGTGATGCGGCAGAAGTAAAAGAAGATTCAAAGTTTATTGAAGATTTAGGTGCAGATTCACTTGACGTTGTTGAATTAGTTATGGCTTTAGAAGAAAAGTTTGATATCGAAATTCCTGATGAAGATGCAGAAGGTATTTTAACAGTATCAGATGCCTTAAAATACATCGAAAATAACGCGTAATTTTAACGCTATTAAAGATAAAAGACTAGATTAATAGACTTTTATCTTTGAATTTTAATTATTGAATTTTTAATATAAAAGATTCAATAATTTGAATAAACAAATAACTAGACGGAGTATATTTCATGAAAAGAGTAGTAATAACAGGATTAGGAACTATAAATTCAGTAGGACATAATGTTGAAGATTCATTTAAAGCTGTAGTTGACGGTGTTTGTGGAATTGATACGATTACATTATTTGATATTGCTGAATTTCCTGTAAAGATTGCAGGAGAAGTAAAAGACTTCGACCCATCAACTGTTATGGACAAAAAAGAAGTGAAAAAAGCTGATAGATTCATTCAATTAGGTATCAAAGCTGCTCACGAAGCTATGATGGACTGTGGACTAGCTGGCGAAGATGGAAAAGTTGACCCAAGTATTGCTGATAGATTTGGAATTATTTCAGCATCAGGAATTGGTGGACTATCAACTATTGAAAAAAATTCAGTTGTATGTACAAATAGGGGACCAAAAAGAATTTCTCCATTCTTTATTCCATCATCTTTAGTAAACATGTTAAGCGGATTTATATCAATTGCACATAGATTAAGAGGTCCGTCATTATCTCACGTAACAGCATGTGCAGCTTCAACTCATGCTTTGAATGATGCAGTTAAAACAATAGCAACAAATGGTGCTGATAGAATATTAGTAGTAGGTGCAGAAAGTGCTATATGTGGTGCAGGAATGGGTGGTTTTGCATCTATGAAAGCACTTTCTAGTAGAAATGATGATCCTAAAACTGCATCAAGACCATTTGACACAGATAGAGATGGTTTTGTAATGGGTGAAGGAGCAGGTGCTTTAGTTGTTGAAACTTTAGAATCAGCACTAGAAAGAAATGCAAAAATTTACTGTGAGATTATTGGATTTGGTGAATCAGGTGATGCTAATCATATTACTGCACCAGTAATGGATGGTCCATTAAGAGCAATGAATGCGGCACTTGCAATGGCAAAAGCCAATACAGGTGAAGATATCAAAATTGATTATATAAATTCTCATGGAACATCAACACCTGTAGGAGATGCAAATGAATCTAAAGCAATTGAAACTGCATTTAATGGTGTAGAAAATTGTCCTCCAGTTACTTCAACAAAAGGACAAATTGGTCACTGTTTAGGAGCTGCAGGTGCTATTGAAGCAATTTTTGCAATCAAAGCATTAAATGAAGGAATTATACCTCCAACAATAAATATTGAGAATCAAGATCCTGAATGTAAATTAGATTATGTACCAGGTACAGCTAGAAAAGTAAACTTAACTACAGTAATGAGTAATAACTTTGGATTTGGTGGAACTAATGGCTCTGTAATTTTCAAAAAATTCGAATCATAAAATAAAACATAATTAAATTAAAAAAGAGTTAGTTAAATCTAACTCTTTTTTTTTACTACAAAGGAGAAAACTTGGCAACTTACTTAGAATTTGAAGATAAAATTAAAAAGATAGAAGAAGATATCATAGTTGCAAGAACTAAAGCAGATGAACATGCTGTAGAAATCTTAGAAAAAAAGCTTGAAAAAGAAGTTGAAAAAACTTTTAAAAATTTAAGTGATTATCAAAAACTTCAATTAGCAAGACATCCAGATCGTCCTTATGCTATGGATTATATAAATGGGCTATTAACAGATGCTCATGAAATTCATGGCGATAGACATTATGTAGATGATAAAGCAATAGTTTGTTACATGGGATATATTGGTGAACAAAAAGTTATGGTTATTGGAGAACAAAAAGGTAGAGGTACAAAAGATAAATTGTATCGAAACTTTGGTATGCCACAACCTGAGGGTTATAGAAAAGCATTAAGAGCTGCTAAAATGGCAGAAAAATTTCAAATCCCTATTCTTATGTTAGTTGATACTCCAGGTGCATATCCTGGATTAGGAGCAGAAGAAAGAAATCAATCTGAAGCAATTGCTAAGAACTTATATGAATTTGCAGATTTAACTACACCAACTGTATCAGTTGTAATTGGTGAAGGTGGTTCAGGTGGAGCACTTGCAATTTCAGTAGCAGATAAGTTAGCAATGATGAGATATTCAGTTTATGCAGTAATTTCACCTGAAGGTTGTTCTGCAATTTTATGGAATGATCCTACAAAAGTTGAAACAGCAGCAAATGCATTAAAAATTACATCTGACAATCTAAAAGAATTAAATTTAGTTGATGATGTTATTAATGAACCTTTAATTGGTGCACATAGACAAAAAGATGAAGCAATAAAAGCTTTAGGTGAATATTTTGTTAAGTCAGTTAATGAATTAAAAGAATTAACACCTGAGGAAAGATACCAAAAAAAATATGAAAAAATTATGGCTTTAGGATCTTTTCAAGAAGGAAAATAAATCCTTTAAATGTAAACTTGTAGTATAAATCTACAAGTTTATTAGTCTATCTAACTAACCGTCCTACTGGTTCTCCACCTAATAAATGAAAATGTAAGTGATGAACTTCTTGTCCTCCATCATCTCCAATGTTTGTGATCAATCTATATCCACTTTTTCTAATTTCTAATTTTGAAGCTACTTTATGAATAAATTCTGTCATATTTGCCATTATATTAGAAGGTATTACATCAAAAGAATCATAATGCTCTTTTGGAATAATTAAAACATGTATCTTTCGTGAGGGATTAATATCATTAAATGCTAAAAAATTTTCATCCTCTAAAATAGTTTGATTTGGTATTTCACCTTTTACAATTTTACAAAATATACACATTATTTTTCCTTGGGTTTACATGATAAATAATTATAACCAAACTCTAATAAATCTTTAAGTATAATCGCAAGAATATAGTAATAGAACAGGTAAAATATAATAAATTGTTCTAAAAAAATAGGAGATGTAAGTGACTGAGTTGATTGAAAATATAAACAATGCAACTTCTCTAGAAGAGTTAGAAAACCTTAGAATTGATACACTAGGTAAAAAAGGTATTTTAACTTTAGAGTTTGCAAAAATGAAGACTATTCCAAATGAAGAAAAAAAAGCATTTGCACAAAATTTAAATGAACAGAAAATAAAAGTTACTAATGCAATAGATGATAGAAAGATTATTCTAGAGAAAATTGCATTAAATAAAAAACTAGAAAATGAAAAAATAGATGTTACAAGATTTAATAATACTCTATCTAGCGGTGCTACTCATCCTGTCGTTGAAACAATGGATAGAATTGTGACTTATTTCCAAAATTTAAATTTTGCAGTTGAGGAAGGTCCTTTAGTAGAAGATGATTTTCATAACTTCGAAGCTTTGAACTTACCAAAATACCATCCAGCACGTGACATGCAAGATACTTTTTACAATAAAGATTACACTTTATTAAGAACACACACATCTCCTGTTCAAATTCGAACAATGTTAAAACAAAATACTCCTATTAGAATGATTGCACCAGGAACTGTATTTAGAAGAGATTTTGATATTACTCATACACCTATGTTTCACCAAATTGAAGCACTTGTAGTTGATGAAGCAGATAAAATTTCATTTGCGAACTTAAAACATGTTTTAGTTGAATTTTTACATCATATGTTTGGTGATGTTGAAGTTAGATTTAGACCATCATTTTTCCCATTTACAGAACCTTCAGCAGAAGTTGATATATCATGTGTATTTTGTAAAGGTGAAGGCTGTAGAGTTTGTTCACATACAGGATGGCTTGAAGTACTAGGTTGCGGTGTAGTTGACCAAAATGTATTTACTGCAGTTGGATATGAAAATAAATCTGGATATGCATTTGGATTAGGTGTTGAAAGATTTGCAATGCTTATTCATAATATTGGAGATTTAAGATCACTATTTGAAAGTGATACAAGACTATTAGGACAATTTAAATGATTATAACAAGAACTTGGATAGAAGAATTTATTGATATTAGAAAAATATCAACTGATGATATTTGTAAAACACTAAACTCTATAGGATTAGAAGTAGATAGTTTAGAACAAGTTTCAATTGCACCTAAAGTTGTAGTAGGAAAAGTTTTAGAAAAAGTTAAGCATCCTGATGCTGATAAATTAAATATTTGTCAAGTTGATATAGGATTAGAAACTGTTCAAATTGTTTGTGGGGCAAAAAATGTTGATGCGGGGCAATTTGTACCAGTTGCAGTTGTAGGATGTAGACTATCACCAGATTTTAAAATTAAAAAAGCAAAATTAAGAGGTGTTGACTCAAATGGTATGATTTGTTCATCAACTGAATTAGGACTTGCGAAACTTAATGATGGCATTTTAGAACTTGATGATTCAATTGGAGAATTAATACTTGGTCGTGAGTTATCTGAATACAGTCTTTTAAATGATGATATAATAGAAATAGAATTGACTGCAAACAGAGGTGACTGTTTAAGTATAAATGGAGTTGCTAGAGAGCTTAGTGCTTATTACAATATTCCATTGAAAACATTTAAAAAAAATATTTCCAACACAGAAATAGGAATTGGACAAATTCTAGATATTAAAACAAATGAAATTGATGCATCTTTAATATATAAAGCTGTGGATTTAAAAGATTTTAAATTAAATATCATGACTAAACTTAGAACTGCTATCATTGGTAAATTTGAAGAAAATAATAATATAAAAAATACTTTAACTTATGCAACTCATTGCACAGGTGTAGTACTAAATGCTTATGAAAAGAATAAAGCGAAAGAAGATGAAAATTTAAGTTTTTTAGAAATCAAAAAAGATGAAAATGGTTTTGATACTGTTTATGGAAAAGAAGTACTTAGTACTGTTTGTATTGATCATAAGAAAATAGATAACAATGAAACAGACTTCATAATCGAAGCATCATACCAAAATCCGGAAAAACTTTCAATGAAAGTATTTGAAACAAAAATCAATACAGGAGAAATTTATTATAAATCTTCTAGAGGTTCAGAACCTGATATTTCGTATGGAATTGATTATCTAACTACATTTCTATCTTCATTTGGAGCAAAAATCCATAAAGGAAGAAAATCTTTTACTGAAGATAAAGAAAAAACAACACTTGATGTATCAATTCCAAAAGTTAATGCAATTATAGGTCAAGATATTCCAAAATTAGAAATTGAAAGAATTTTAAGTTTATTAGGATTTGAAGTTAAAGATACGCTAAATAATATATTAAATGTAAAAATTCCATTCTTTAGACATGATATTAAAAATATTGCTGATATAACGGAAGAGATTGTAAGAATTATTGGAATTGATAATATTCAAGCAAAACCAATGGCCATTGATGAAGTAAACAGAATAAATCATACTACTCATGATTTAATCAAAAAAAATAAGTTAAGAGCGAAAGCTTGTGAAAATGGTTTTGACGAAACATTAACTTATGTTTTTGCTTCAAGAGAAAGTTTAGAAAAGTATTCATTTCCTGTAGTTAAAGAAGATCTAGAGATATTAAATCCTATTGTGAAGGAATTAAATACTTATAGAACTACAATAGTTTTAAATTTAATTGAAGCATGTGCTAGTAATTATAAAACAGGTTCTAAATCAACATCATTTTTTGAAATAGGAACTATTTTTGATAAAAATAGAAATGAATCTAGAAAAATTTCTTTTATTCAAACTGGTGCAAATGAACTTGAAGATGTATCAAATTCTGGAAAACCAGAAAATATAGATTTATTTAAATTTGCAAAAAAAATTTTAAATACTATTGGTAAGTTTGAATTAGAACCTATAACAAATATTGATAACAACTTTATTCATCCATATCAAAATGCAAACGTAATTGTAGATGGAGAAATTATTGGTTATATTTCAAAAGTACATCCAAGTGTATGTGAAGATTATGATTTATCAGATACATTTATAGCTGAAATAGATTTTGACTCAATCAAAAATGATTTAGTAACAACAAAATCTTATTCTAAATTTCAAGCATCAAAAAAAGATTTAAGTATAATTACACCAAAAACTTTAGCATACAAAGAAATTAAAGATGTAATTAACTCATTAGATGATTCAAATATAAAACAGTATAATCTGATTGATGTGTATAGTGATGATAATTTAGGTGAAAATGAAAGTCTTACAATTAGATTTGTATTACAAAATGACAAAAAGACAATGGAAGAAGAAGATATTACAGCTTCAATGAATAATATTTTAGAAGCATTAGATTCAAAACTATCTATTGGATTAAGATAAAATAATTAATAAATATTAAAAGGTTAAAAAAGTGGAAAAATTTAGTATAAAGAAATTAGACAAGGCATTTAATATTGAAATAGATTCAATAGCAAGTGATAAATCAATATCTCATAGATGTGCAATGTTTTCACTTTTTTCTGACAAAACATCTTATATAAAAAACTATCTAACAGCTGAAGATACATTAAATACACTTAGTATTGTTGAACAATTAGGAGCAACAATTAAAAGAGATGGTTCAAATGTTGAAATTACTCCAAAAAATAAGTTAACTGAACCAAAAGATATTTTAGACTGTGGAAACTCAGGAACTGCGATGAGATTATTCTGTGGCTTGTTAGCTTCAATTGATGGTGCATTTACACTTGTTGGTGATAAATACTTAATGAATAGACCAATGAATAGAGTTGCGAAGCCATTGAGAAGTATAGGTGCTAGTATTGATGGAAGAGAAAATGGGAATAAAGCTCCTTTATTTATCAGAGGAGTAAAAGAGTTAAAACCTTTTACTTACCATTCTCCAGTAGACTCTGCACAAGTAAAATCAGCAATGATATTAGCAGCTTTAAGAGCAACAGGAATTTCAAAATACAAAGAGAATGAACTAACACGTGATCACACAGAAAGAATGCTAAAAGGAATGGGAGCGAAACTTTCTACAGACGATGAAGGTTTTATAAATATTCATCCTTTAGATGGAATGTTAAAGCCTTTAAATATTACGGTTCCAACAGATCCATCATCAGCTTTCTTCTTTGCACTTGCAGCTGCTATTACAAAAGATGCAAGAGTATTAATAAAAAACGTTACTTTAAACCCTACTAGAATTGGTGCATACAATGTATTAAAAAGAATGGGTGTTACAGTAAATTTTATAGAAAAAGAAAACGTTTATGAACCAATAGGTGATATTGAAGTAATTAATAATGAATTAAATGCAGTTAATGTAGATGAAAATATATCTTGGTTAATAGATGAACTTCCGGCTTTATCAGTTGCAATGAGTTTAGCTAAAGGAACTTCAAAAGTATCAAATGCAAAAGAACTAAGAGTAAAAGAATCAGATAGAATTTCTGCAGTTGTTGAAAACTTAAAACTTTGTGGTGTAGATTATAAAGAGTTTGAAGATGGATATGAAATAACAGGTGGAACAATTAATAAAGCAACTATCAATTCATGCGGCGATCATAGAATTGCAATGAGTTTTGCAATTGCAGGACTTAATTGTGATATGGAAATAGAAGACACACAATGTATTGATACTTCATTTCCAAATTTTAAAGAAATTTTAGATTCATTATATTAAGAACAACTCGTTGTTCTCTTTAGGATTTGCTTCTTTAAATGGAATTTATTTCCATTTAAAGAAGTCATTAAATACAAGGTCCCTTAGAAATTGGGACAATTTTTAAGGATGAAAAATGAAAGTTAAACTAGCTTCAAATTATGGATTCTGTTTTGGTGTAAAAAGAGCTATTAAAATAGCTGAATCTTATGAAAATGCATCAACAATGGGTCCTTTAATTCACAATCAAGATGAAATTAATAGATTAAAAAATAATTTTAATGTAGGCCTTTATAAAGATTTAAAAGATGTAAAAGATGATGACACAATTATTATTAGAACTCATGGTATTCCAAAAGATGATTTAAAAAACTTAAAAGCTAAAAATGCAAAAGTTATAAATGCAACATGTCCTTTTGTAACAACACCACAACAAATAGTAAAAAAAATGTCAAAAGAAGAATATTCAATTTTAATTTTTGGAGATTCAGAACATCCAGAAGTTAAAGGCGTACAATCTTACGGATATGACCAAGATGATGTTCATATAGTATTAGAACCATCTGATTTAGAGAAAATAAACTTTAAATATGGCAAGGTTGCAACAATTGCACAGACAACAAAAAAGAAAGAAAAATATCTAGAAATTGTAAATACATTGATACTCAAGAATAAAGAAGTAAGAGTATTTAATACAATTTGTGATGCAACATTTGAGAATCAAGATGCTGCTAGAGAATTATCAGTAGAGGTTGATGTTATGGTTGTAATTGGAGGTAAAAACTCTTCAAATACAAAACAACTTCATTCAATTTGTAAAGAAAATTGTAAAGATTCATACCTTATTGAAAATGAAAATGATTTAGATTCAAAATGGTTTGAAAATAAAAAATTATGCGGTATAACTGCTGGTGCAAGTACACCTGATTGGATAATTCAAAAAGTAGTAAATTGTGTGGAAAGTTATAATTAAGTAAATTAAGTATTCTTTTTGTATAATCGTGACTAAAATAAAAACGGTTAATATGAAGGAATAAAATGGGTATCGATGATATTGATTTAGGCGAAGATTTTGATTTTGAGCAAATGCTTAACGAGTCTTTTGAGAATGCTGAGAACAACTCTGTAGTTGATGGTGTAATTGTTGAAATCTCTGGTGATAGAGTTTTAGTTGATGTTGGTCAAAAAGTTGAAGGTCAGATTTATATATCTGAAATTACAATTAATGGTGAAGTAACATTTAAAGAGGGTGATACTATCCCTGTAATGTTAATGGGAAGTAGAGGGGAAAGACCTAATATTTCACATAAAAAAGTTCTTCAAAAATTAAAATTTGATGCATTCGTTAAAAAACATGGTGAAGATGTTGAAAACGTAACAATTGAAGGTAAAATTATCTCTGTTAAACAAAGAGGTGGATTTATTATAGAAGACGAAGAAGGTTGTGAATATTTCATGCCTATGGCTCAGTCTTACTTAAAAGCAATTGGTGCTGTTGGTAAAAAAATCAAAGCAAAAGTTTTAAAAGTAAATGAAGCACAAAATTCAATTATAGTTTCAAGAAAGAAATTAATTGAAGAAGGTAAAGCTATTAAAGATTCTAGAGTTGCTGATATTTTAGAAAAAGCTGAACCAGTAAATGGTATTATTAAAAAAATCACTTCTTATGGAATGTTTGTAGATTTAGATGGAATTGACGGTTTAGTTAATTACAATGAAATTTCTTACAAAGGTCCTGTGAATCCTGCAAACTATTACAATGAAGGTGACGAAGTTACTGTAGTTGTATTATCTTATGATAAAGCAAAACAACACTTATCGTTATCTATTAAAGCAGCACTTTCTAATCCTTGGGAAGAAATTAAAGATGAATTAGAAGTAGGTGATACAATTACTGTTACTATTTCTAACTTTGAATCATACGGTGCATTTGTTGACTTAGGAAATGATATTGAAGGTTTATTACATATTTCTGAAATTTCATGGAATAAAAATGTTAAAAACCCAAAAGAATTATTAACTTTAGGTGAAGAAGTTAACGTTGAAGTAATTGAACTTAATGTAGATGCTAAAAGATTAAGAGTTTCTTTAAAGAATTTACAAGAAAAACCATTTGCTAAATTTACTAAAGAGCACAAAATTGGTGATGTAATCACTGGTAAAATTGCTACATTAACTGACTTTGGTGCATTCGTTACTATTGGTGATGTTGATGGTTTATTACATAATGAAGAATCTTCTTGGGAAACAAATGCTAAATGTAAAGCCTTATTCAAAAAAGGTGATGAAGTAGAAGTTAAAATTATCAAAATAGATAGAGAAAAAGAAAATATTTCATTATCAGTTAAAGAAATTGCTGACTCTCCTGCAAAAAGATTCCAAGATACTCACAAAATTGGTGATATTGTTAAAGGAACTGTTAAAGATGCAAAAGATTTTGGTGTATTTATTAAGTTAGAAGATAACTTAGATGGTCTAATTAGAAATGAAGATGTAGAACCATTAATTATTGAAGAAATTAAAAGTGGTGATGAAATTGAAGCTGTAATAGTAAATATAGATACTAAAAGAAATAGAGTTAGATTATCTGTTAAAAAATTAGAGCAACAACAAGAAAGAGAAGTTCTTAAATCAGTTAATGATACTTCATCTATGACTTTAGGTGATTTATTAAAAGACCAAATTAAGTAAATTAGGATTAATTGAAGATGAGTAAACACACAATCGTAGTTTGTGACCATATACATGAAGACGGATTAAATATTCTTCAAAATACTGAAGATGTAAATTACGTATATGCAGCAGATATTGATAAAACTGAACTTTTAAATGTAATTAAAGATGCAGATGTAGCAATTACTAGATCATCAACAGATGTAGATGATAAGTTTTTAACTGCAGCTGTAAATCTTAAAGCTATTATTAGAGCTGGTGTTGGTTATGACAATGTAGATATGGAAGGTTGTAGCAAAAGAGGAATCATTGCTATGAATGTTCCTACTGCAAATACAATAGCAGCTGTTGAATTAACTTTGAGCCATATGTTATCTTGTATGAGAAAATTCCCATATGCTCATAACCAATTAAAACAAGATCGAATCTGGAAAAGAGAAGACTGGTATGGAAATGAACTTTATGGTAAAAAACTTGGTGTTATTGGTTTTGGTAACATTGGACATAGAGTTGCATTAAGAGCTAAATCATTTGAAATGGACGTATTAACATATGACCCATATATTCCTTCAACAAAAGCAACTGATTTAGGTATTAGCTATACAAATGATTTTCAAGATATTTTAGATTGTGACATAATCACTATTCATACTCCAAAAAATCAAGAAACTTTAAATATGATTGGTGAAGAAGAAATTGCAAAAATGAAAGATGGTGTAGTTTTAATAAACTGTGCTAGAGGTGGATTATATAATGAAGATGCACTATATAACAACTTAAAATCTGGAAAGATTGCAATGGGTGGAATTGATGTATTCATTAAAGAACCTGCAACTGATCATCCATTATTAGATTTACCAAATGTTACTGTAACTGCACACTTAGGAGCAAATACAAAAGAATCGCAAAAACAAATAGCTATTCAAGCTGCACAAAATGCAATTGAATCTGCACGTGGTGTTTCTTATCCAAATGCTTTAAACTTACCAATAGATGAAAGTAAAATTCCATCATTTGTAAAACCATATATTGAATTAACTCAAAAAATGGCTTTCCTAACTGCACAAATTGACAAATCTGCAATCAGATCTATTTCAGTTTGTACTCAAGGTGAAATATCAGAATATGTTGATTCATTAAATACATTTGCAACTGTTGGAGCCCTTACTGTTTCTTCAGGTGATGAAGTTAATTATGTTAATGCTAAATTCTGGGCAGAAGAAAAAGGTATTACTATTGATACTTGTAAATTAACAAACAGTAGTGGATATAGCAATAAAGTTACTGTTAAAATAACAACTGAAAAAGGTGTAAATACTATATCAGGGACTGTATTTGATGATAGTGTTCAAAGAATAGTTGAAATTAATAATTTTGTATTTGATATTGAACCAAAAGGTAAAATGATTATCATGAGAAATAATGACATACCTGGCGTTATTGGAGAAGTTGGAAAACTTCTTGGTGATGATAATATTAATATTGCAGACTTTAGATTATCAAGAGGAAAAGACGGTGCTTTAGCTGTAATTCTTGTTGACGAAAAAATTTGTAATAACACAGTAAAAAGATTAGAAAATTTAGAAGCAGCAAGATCTGTTGCTTATGCAGAAATTTAAGGAGAACTTATGGCTTTAGGAATGAGTGATTTAAAAAAAGGTATGAAGATTGAAGTGGATGGTATTCCATATAAAATCACAGATTACGCACATGTAAAACCAGGTAAAGGTGCTGCATTCGTAAGATGTAAAATCAAAAACTTTTTAAACGCAAAAACTATTGAAAAGACATTTCATGCAGGTGATAAATTTGGAATTCCAGATTTAGAGCAAAAAGTTATGCAATTTTTATATGATGATGGTGAAATGTTACAATTCATGGACAGTAAGACATATGATCAAATTGGTTTAATTTATGCACAAGTAGGTGATGCTGAAAAATGGATTATTGACGGAATGAATGTTGATATGATGTTTTTTAAAGGTGAGGCAATTACTGTTGAACCACCTGCTACTGTTGAAATGAAAATTGTTGAAACACCACCAAACTTTAAAGGTGATTCACAAGGTGGTAGAAAACCAGCAACTCTAGAATGTGGTGCTGTTGTTCAAATTCCATTTCACTTAATCGAAGGTGACATTATTAAATGTGATACTAAGACTGGTGAATACGTTGAGAAAGTTAAGTAACTAACTTTTTCTAATAAAAAATCTATATCAAAATGATATAGATTTTTTACCTAATTTTTTCTTTTTAAAAAAACTATTTTCTCATTACCTATAAAATTCTCATGTATTATTTCAAAATCTAAATCTATCTCATTTAGAGCATTTAAACCTTTTTTAATTTTTGGATTAACTATTAAGATAATAAAGTCAAGTCGTTCTTTTAATATCTCCAGTAGATTATAACTCCCCTCAACCATAATTAGTTTATAATCAAGGAGTTTAAATAAATCATCGCTAATAATTACATCTCTATTAGGAACATGAAAAAGTGGGATTTTGTTATCAAAAATTTTATTTTTTGAATAAATCATAATATTAGGTGCACGTCCTGCTATATATCTTGCATCTAAGATTGGTCTATCAATTCTTATAGTATTTCCACCAATAAGCATTAAATCACTTTTGTCTCTTAAAGTATGGACATACGCTTTTCCTCTATTTTCAGATATCTCACCATCAATAGAACCATTTAATGTTTGAGCCATTTTATAAAAAATAAAACTTCCACTATTCCATTTTATAAATGGATATAAAAGGTTATAAGCATCTTTTTTCATACAGCCAAGTGTAACATCAATATTAGCTTCTTTTAATGTCTTAATACCTCCTATTGCCTCTTTATTTATATCTTCATGCCCAATAATAATTTCTTTCGGTTTTATTTCTTTTAGAAGATTTGCACAAGCAGGTGTTTTTCCTATATGATTACAAGGTTCAAGGGTTACAAAAATCTTACAATCATTAAAAAATCCATTATGATTATTTATTAAATATTCATGTATATCATTTGAACTTTTTTTTGTTTTTAATAAATCATTTGGATGATATTTTAAATATGCGACTTTTAGTGCGTTAATTTCAGCATGAGGCATTCCAGCTTCTTTATGTGCTTCAATTGCCAAAATTTCACTTTCACCTTTTACTATTACACAACCCACAGCAGGATTTGGGTAAGTTAAAAATTGATATTTCCATGCTTCATCAAGAGCTAGTTTCATAAAAAATTCGTTATTTATATTCATTAGTTTATTCTTTCATAGATATTATTTATATTAGAATTTAGTATATTTAAAGAGTAATTAATTAGGAGTTAAAAGATAATAAAGAATAAACTTTATTACCATTCAAAATAAGTTGAAGCTGATAATATAGAACCATATTCTATAGTTTCAACTCCAAATTCAGTTTCAATTGTGATTTTTTCTTTATCTGCATTAGTTAATTTACCTTTGTAAACTTCTGTAGCAATATCTTTTACTTTTACATTTTCGCCAATTGAAGCAATAAAATGATTAGTAGATTTTAATTTTCTTTCTATTCCAGGAGAGCTAACTTCTAGTTTATAATTTCCACCAAGTGGTTCGTCTAAATCTAATATTGGAGAAATCATTCTTGAAACTTCAGCACATTTATCTAAATTTACACCATCTTTATGTGTAATACTAACTCTATAAATAGTATCACTATGTTCTCTAGCTGTTGTAATATCATATAGTTCTACACCTAAACTTTCAACAGTTAATTTAATTGATTCTTCTAAATTCATTAATCTTCACTTTTGTTTTTATTAATTTGAGCAAATAATGCTTCAATATTTCTCGATTTTTCTAAAGAAGTATCATTAACAAACTTAAAGTCAGGACATTTATACCAACCTGTACTTGCTAGGATATGTGACTTTAATCTTCCATTTGCTTTATTTAACAATGATATTATTTGATTTATTTCTTTTTTATCAAAATCAGATCCATCAAAATAAACTTGTGCATCATACTTACCATTTTTACAGTTAACAGCTGTAATTGGTATAGAATTAATTCTAGCATCTGCCAAGTCAGACAATGCCTCAGGAATTAATTCCATTAATAAAGATTCAGTTCTTTGTAAATTAACACTTTTCATAATTAATCGTCAATCGAAACTTTTTCTTCAATTTGAATAAATGTTTCAATAAAATCTCCAACTTTAATATCATTGAATTTATCAAACATAATACCACACTCATAACCATTAGCAACTTCTTTAGCATCATCTTTAAATCTTTTTAATGATGAAATTTTACCAGTGTATGTTACAACACCATCTCTAATGATTCTAGCATGACCACCTCTGATTACTTTACCATCAGTTACTAAACATCCTGCAACTGTTCCGATTTTTGGAACAACAAATGTATCTCTAACTTCAGCTTGACCAGTATTTTCTTCTCTAATTACAGCACTCATCATTCCAGATAATGCATCTTTTACATCATCAAGTAAATCATAGATAATAGTATAAGTATTTATTGTAACTCCGTCAGCTTTTGCTTTAGACTTAACAGAACCAGTAGGTCTTACATTAAATCCTAAAATAATACAACCCTCAGAAGCCCCTGCAAGAACTAAGTCAGATTCAGTAATTCCACCAACTGCTGCATGAATAACTTTAACTTTTACTTCTTCATTAGCAATTTTTTCTAATGAACCTTTGATAGCTTCTAAAGAACCACCAACATCTGCTTTAATAATCACTGGAAGTTGTTTGATTTTACCTTCAGCAATTAGACCACTCATTTCTTCTAAAGTTACTTTAGTAGATTTTGATAATTCTTTTGCACGTGCATGTTCAGCTCTAGTTGTTGCAATTTCTCTAGCTTCTTTTTCAGAATCTTGAGCAACCATAACAGCGCCAGAAACAGGAACATCATTTAATCCTAAAACATTACCTGTTTCAGAAAGACCAAGTTCTTTAACTGGTTTACCTTGATCATTAGTAATAGCTTTTACTCTACCATATGTAGTATCACAAACAATATTATCACCAACTTTTAATGTACCATTTTGAACAATAATAGTAGCAACTGGACCTCTACCTTTTTCAAGTAATGACTCAACAACTGCACCTTTTACTTTTGCAGTAGGATCAGCTTTAAGTTCTAACATCTCAGATTGAATTAAAATATTTTCTAATAAATCATCTATACCAGTACCATTTAAAGCTGATACTCCAATAAATTCAACATCTCCACCCCAATCAACAGGAGTCATTTCTCTCTCAGCCATTTGTGCTTTAACCATATCCATATTAGCTGATTCTTTATCAATCTTATTAACTGCAACAATAATTGGACATCCAGATGCTTTTGCATGTGAAATTACTTCTTCTGTTTGAGGTTTAACACCATCATCAGCAGCTACAACAATAATAATAATATCAGTAACATCAGCACCTCTTGATCTCATAGCAGAGAAAGCGGCATGTCCTGGTGTATCTACGAATGTAATTTTTTGACCATTTTGATCAACTGTATATGCAGAAATATGTTGAGTAATTCCTCCAGCTTCACCAGAAGCTACTTTAGCAGATCTAATTTTATCTAATAATGAAGTTTTACCATGATCAACATGTCCCATTATTGTAACTACAGGAGGACGAGTTATATAATTTGTTTCATCAATATCTTCATCAGCATACTCTTCAACATAATTAACATCTTCTAAAGCATCTCTAACTGTAACTTCAATACCAAATTCTTCACCAAGTATTTCTAACTCATCTTGCTTTAGGAAGTCATTTTTAGTAACAAGCATTCCTAATCCAAATAATACAGAAATTACTTCCGATGCAGTTTTACCACAAGCTTCTGCAAATTCGTATACTCTACATTCTTCAGGAATTGTAACATCAGTAATTTCAACTTCTTCTTCAGCTCTTTTAAATCTTTTCTTTCTCTTACCTCTTTTTAAACCTTGAGGTCTATTTCCAAATGCAGCTGGTCTAGATGATCTAGATTGTTTATTTTGGTTTTGAGGTTTTGTCTCTTCAAGTAATTTTGATTTATCTGCTAAACCTAAATCAAGTAAAAATACTTCTTCACCTAAAATAGAATCTGTACTATTAGAAAATTCATCTGGAGTCTTTCTATGAACATCAAGTTTTCTACCATGATCTTGCGCTCTTACAGTTGTTTTCTTTTTGTCTTTTTTAACTTTAGTTTTATTTTCACTTAAGTCTTTTTTATCTTCAGAATTATTTCCTAGAATCTCACTTAGTGATTTCATTTGTTTTTTAGGAGCACCTTCAACTGGAGTATTAAACTCTACTTTAGGAGCTTCAACTTCTCTAGGTTTTTTCTTCTTAACAATTTTAAGACCTCTTCTTTTAGGAATGATCTTTTTAATTTGTGGAACTTCTGAATCTGTATCATCAACTTTTTTAGCAGACTCTACTTCTTTTTCAACTTTTTCTTCAGATACTATCTTAACTTCTTCTATGTCTTCTTTTGGAGATGCTGGAGTTACTACAGGTTTAGGTTTAGATATCCCAACTTTTTTAACAGTTGTTTTATTTTCAACTTTTTCTTTTACTTCTTTTTTTTCTACTTTTGTTTCTGTAGTTTCTGTTTTAATTTCTTCTTCTACTTTTTTAATTTCTTCTTCTTTAACTTTAACTGGTTCTTTCTTTTTTAATTTAGAACTTTTTCCAGTCATTATATAATTAGCAATTTCTTCCGCATCTTCATATGATACTGCGCTTTGAGGTGATTTAAGTTCTATATTTAAATCTTTTGCTTTTGCAATTACATCCGAGCTAGAAGCTCCAGCCTCTTCTGCAATTTCATAAACTTTTACTTTATCTGACATCTGTTAGCATCTCCTTAAGTTGTTCAACATATTTATCTTTATTTTTACACTCTCTAAAAAGTGATTTTTCTATTTTTTTATAGGCTTTCTGATTAATATCTGATTGTAATAAATTTATACAATCCCTACAGATATAAAAACTTCTACCATAATTGTTGTAGGGTACAAGTTTTTTATCTTCACATTTCAATCTAAAAAGTTCTTTTTGCTCTATTTTTTTTCTACAAACAATACATGTTCGAAGTGTTATTTTTAAATTAGCCAATGATTATACCTAAAATATTCTTAATATCAAAAAACTTAAATTTCTACACGTACGCCACTGTTATCAAAGTCACTTATGAAGACTTTAAAATGTGGAAATTTACTCTTTAATGCTTTTTCTATTTTCTTAGCATCTTCTGCAAAACAGATAGAAAACAATGTAGAACCTGAACCTGAAAGCGTACTCATTAAAGAGCCTGACCTTAATGAAGTTTTTTGCACGTCAAATAATTCTGGCATTTGCTTCATTCTATATTTTTGATGTACTTTATCTAAAGAAGCTGATCTAAGCATTTTCCAATCTTCACTCATAAATGCAGCTGTTAGTAATGAAGAGTGAGAAATATTAAAAATAGCATCTTCTTTTGAATATTTATATGGAAGTGATTTTCTTGATAACTGAGTTGATATTGGTCTATTTGGAACAACTACAACTGCTCTTAAAATATTTGGAATAGATTTATTAATAAACTTAACTTCATTATCTTGTACAGTTGCCACATTAAACCCACCCATAACAGCTGGTGTTATATTATCAGGATGATTTTCATAAGCAAGTGCTAAATTTAATAATTTAGATTTTTCTAATTTTATTCCTTCAATCGCATATGCAGATGCAATTGCTGATACAATTACAGCAGAAGAACTTCCTAAACCACGTGATAATGGAATTTCATTATAAAATTCAAATCTGTAGTGTCTTTTTTTAACTGCTAAATTATGATAAAAATCATTAAAAATTGAAATGAACATATTGTTATCTTTTAGTACAGGATTATTAGCACCCTCACCTTTTAAAGACACGCTATGAAATTTTGATGGTTTAATTATTACTTGGTTTTTCATGGCAATTGCTAAGCCTAATGAATCAAAACCTGGTCCCAAGTTTGCACTAGTTGCGGGAACACTTACTTTCATCTATTTCCTTATTTAAACAGCTGGTAAATTATATATTGGCAGTGTTTCTTTATTAAAATTTGTTTTTTCTATATTTTTAGGTAACTTAAAGTCGCGAATTATATCGTCTTTTTCTAAAAAATCAACTTTAATTTCATTTTTGTTTTGAATAAAGTACTTTTTACCAAGTGCTTTTATTGGAGAGTTTTGATTAAATTCAAAACCATTACAAGCCATAAGTTCAATATTTTTTGTAATACTAACAGTTTTTAAAAATATATAAGCTACTTTAATCGCCATATATGAACCTGGAGAATTTACATAATTTATTCTTTCTATATTAAATTCTTTTAGGATATTAGAAAATAGTGAAGGTAATAAATCAGAAGTTTTTCCTTCTAATTTATATTCTTCAATTAGTTCTTTATTCTTATAAACACCAATTAATAATGGCTTAGAAATACTAATTACTAAAACTTCAATCAAATAAAACCTTTACACTTCAACTTTTGAATATGCTAATTCAAATACTTCAGCTTCTTCACTAGCTTTCTCTAAATCAATGATTTCATAATTAGAGGGATCTTTATAAAGCTCTTTTGTTAATAAGTGATTTAAATGATGACTTCCTGCAACCGCATCATATTCTCCAATCATTGTATAACCTAAAAGAGCCATGTCACCAATTGCGTCCAATATTTTATGTCTTACAAACTCATCATCAAATCTTAAACCCTCAGGATTTAAAACTTTTGATTGATCAAGTACAATTGCATTTTCCATAGAACCACCTTGTGCTAATCCTATACTTCTTAAATATTGTACTTCATGTAAAAACCCAAACGTTCTAGCTCGACTAATATTTTCTTTATATTCACCAATTGAGTAATCAAAATGGAAATTTTGCTTTCCAATTGATGGGTGATCAAAAGATATTTCGAAATCATATATTATTCTATTTGAAGGTTTTAAAGTAACTCTTTTCCCTTCATCAGTTGTAACTTCAACTTCTTTTTTTACTTTTATAGCTTTCTTACTTTTTTTAAGTTCTTTAATTCCAGCTTCTTCAATAAGCATACAATAACCAGCAGAACTACCATCTAAAACAGGAACTTCATCATTGTCAATAACAACTCTTAAATTATCAATTCCATATGCATATAAAGCAGATAATAAGTGCTCAATAGTAGAAATAACAACTCCATCTTTTCCAATAACAGTTGCCATTTTCGTATCTACTACATTTTCAATTAATAAAGGTATTGTAACCCCTGCATCAACTCTATAAAAAATTATACCTGCATCTTCTTCTAAGGGTTCTAATTTCATTTTAACTGGAACGCCTTTATGTAGACCTATTCCAACTATTTCAATTTCTTTTGCTAATGTTCTTTGTTTCATTTATTATTAATCACTCTCTTTGCGTCATTAATTGTTTTAGTAATATTATCTCTAATCCAAGATTTGCTAAGCCATTCAATTGGATTAACTTCAATTCCTTGAACTAAAACACCAAAATGTAAGTGATCTCCAAATACAGCTCCACTTGATCCTGTATTAGCAATATAATCGCCTGAATATACCTCATCATTAACTTCCACTACAGATTTACTTGTATGCGCATAAAGTGTTGCTAATCCAACTTTGTGATCAATTATAATTGTTTCACCATAAATTCCTAAATAGTCACTAAAGATAACTTTTCCATCATTAGTAGTATAAATTTTTGCTTTTTTAACACTAGCCCAATCCATACCAAGATGCCATGCTTCATCAATTTTTTCACCATTATATGTATAATGTCTTCGTTCACCAAAACCTGCAAAAGTCTTTGAACCTGGTAACCTTTTAAATGTTTTTATATCAAATTTAGAAATTTTTTCTTTATTCATATTATTTCTAGCTGTATTCTTAATAATATTTATATTTTCTTGTCTTATATCTTTATTTTGTTTAACAAAAATTTCTTCTTGGCTATTAGGAATATCGTAGCCACTTTTTCTAAGTACGTCTTTACTAACTTGGTTAATAAATCTGTCAGATATTTTAATATCATCAGGTTTAATTTTTAAGCTTTTAATATATAAAGGTACTTTTGTAACTGTTTTATTATTAGCCTTATCAATAGCAACCGCATTAACTCTTTTAAACTCATCAATTTCAATAGGCCATGCAATAATTGCTATATAAAAATTATCTTCATAAAAAGGAAATAATTCAAATTTTTCTTTATTGTTAAAAGATATATATAAATCTTTTAAATTTTCATCTTGTACTTCAACTACAACAGCAGCACTTCCACCCTGTCTTATCAAGTATGAATTAGATATTACATTTACTTCAGGTCTTTTTCTGTCTATTTTAACATTTATGTCTTGAATAGTTTTATTCCCTCTAAAAAAATTCCATTTGCTAGTATCTGTAACTTCAACTTTAAGCATTGCAGTATTAGTTTTTCTATCAAAATCAATTTTAGGTGCAATAATATTTAAATCAATTGAACCTTTTGTTGAACTCAATACTTTAGTATCTAATTTAACTTCGTTATTTTTATCAAAATAAGTAATTGAATATGAAGATATTTCATTATCATCTGAAAGATTAATTTTTAAAGGTGATTCTAAATTCCAATAAACATCATTTTTTAGAGAAACTTTAGGACTATTTTTCTCAAATGTAGGAGATAAAAATACAAATGCTCCCAATCCAATTATTATTGCAATTATAATATACATTAAAATTGCTATAGTTTTGTTTTTATTTTTTTTACTTGTATAACTCAAAAATTTCCTTTAAAACTAAATCTTTTGCTTTTTCTATGTCATTTGTATCTACTGAACATCCTGCTGCATTAAAGTGTCCACCGCCAGCAAAATGTCCTGCAATTTTTGATACATCAAAACTTCCTTTTGAACGTAATGATACTCTTGCTTTTCCTGAAACAAGTCTAATAAATAAAGCAACTTTTACTATACTCATACTCATAATCATATCTAAAGCATCTTCGCAATCTCTATTATGTGCACCAGTCTCTTTAAACCACTCTTTTTTTGCATATATCGTAGCTATTTCGCCTTCTTTAAATAATTCTAAGCTATCTAATACTTTTGGTATTATTCTATATTTTGCTAAAGAATCTCTTCTTAAAAGCTTATTTGCAATACCTGATGGACTTGCACCACATTGAACTAAGAAGTTAACTTTATCAAATGTCAACTCATCACAACGTCCAAGTGAAAAAGCTAAAGAATCATCATATATTCCTACATAAAGTGCTGTTGCAGAATCTTTTGTAATATATAAACCATTGTGTTTGAAAAAATCATAGATTATTTCTGCAGTTGAACTTTTCATAGGATCAACTATGTTTAATTTTCCAAAATTATTATTAGATTTATGATGGTCAAAATTAATTAAAGGAATATTCTCATCGAGCTTAAAGCCAAGTCTAGGATAAGTTCCACAATCAACACTAATTGCTAAATCAAAAAATTTTGGTAATTGATCTGTAATTTTGTCAAATCTATTAAGAAAGTCTAAATTTTTTGGTAAATCAGAACTTATATTGAATACTTTATGTTTAATCTTATTTTCATAAAACAAGTTAGATAAAGCAAGTGCAGAAGAAATACTATCTGCATCTGGATTTACATGAGTAATAATCAAAATATATCTACTTTGCTCAATTAATTCTAAAGCTTGCGTATATACTGACATATCAATTTTATTACTTACTATGAAATCTTTTTTCAATACCTATCCTTATAATTTAATACCTAATCTTATTTAAAGAAAACTAACCAAAAGTTAATGCTTAATCAAACTTCATTGAGAAGTCTAACCATGTCGCTTGATGAATAATACTTCCACTACTAATTGCATCTACTCCTGATAAAGCATATGACCTAATAGTATCTAAATCAATATTTCCACTAGCCTCTAATAAAATGTGAGGATAATTTTCATCTTTGAATTTTACTACATTTTTAATTTGCTCAGGAGTCATATTATCGCACATAATAATATCAGCACCTGCATCCATAGCTTCTTGTACTTGCTCAAATGTTTCACATTCAATTTCTATTTTTGTAACCCATGAGATTCTTTTTCTAGCTTTTTTAACAAACTCTTTTAAGTTATCAATAGTTCTTAAGTGTGTATCTTTTAGCATTAAACAATCATCAAGTCCAAGTCTATGGTTTATTGCACCACCAACTCTAGATGCATATTTTTCAAAATCTCTAAGCTGTGGTCTAGTTTTTCTAGTGTCTAGTAAAACAACACCCGTTCCATCCATTAGTTTTGCATACTTATTTGCCATAGTAGCAATCCCTGAAGCATGTTGAAGCATATTTAAAAAAGTTCTTTCACTTGATAAAAGAATTGATGCTTTTCCCTCAAGTTCAGCAATAACCTCTCCTGCTTTAATTTCATCACCATCTTTTTTCAAAAACTTACAATCAAATTTTTCAGTTCTAGCTAATACCTTAGCATACTGAATCCCAGCAATTATTCCATCAGATTTTGCAATAGCTCTAGCTGTAAATCTACCTTTTGGGGCAACATCAAAGAATAAATCTCCTCTTCCATTATCTTCAATAATAGCATTTTTTACAAACTTTTTAATGTTAATCATACTTCAAACATCCTTTCAAGAGCTAGTCTTGCATATTTAATATTCTCTTCTGAGACAACAATTTCTGTTTCTTTTTTAATATCATTATCTTTGATTGATTTTAAAGTATTGTAAACATCTTGTAAAGTAGTTTCATTCATAGTTGGACACTCAGGTTTAGTTGAAGATAAAATATAAGTATTTTTTGTTCTTAATCTATTTACCATATTAAACTCAGTTCCAACAGCAATTTTTTGCTCAACTGGCAATTCTTTTATGTAAGTGATTAATTGTGAAGTTGAACCAACATAATCAGCAGCATCGCAAACTTTTGGATCACATTCAGGATGAACAGCTATTAAAATATCAGAATATTTTTCTCTATAAAATTCTATATCTTCAACAGTAAATTGTTGATGAACTGAACAAAAACCGTTATAACAAATAATATCAGCTTCTTTTAAATCACTTCCATCACCTACAATTGCAGATTTTAAGTTTAATGATTTTGCAAAGTTCTGACCTAAACATCTATCTGGTACAAAAAATATCTTTTTCCCAGAGCTTAGACCTTTTTCAATAATTTTATAAGCATTAGATGATGTACAAACCATTCCACCCATTTTTCCAACTCTAGCTTTTACAGCTGCACTTGAATTAATATATGTAATTGGTAGAATATCTTCATTAGGAATTCCAGCTTCATTGATTTTTTCAAGATTTTGTTCATAATATCCCTCATCAATCATTCTAGCCATTGCACAACATGCAATTTTTGGCATAAGAACTGTTTTTTCAGGACTCATTACTTTTACACTTTCACCCATAAAACCAACACCACAAAATACAATATACTTAGAATCAGTAGCTTTTGCTTTTTTAGCTAACTCTAATGAATCACCTGTAATATCAGCTAACTCGAATACTTCATCTCTTTGATAGAAGTGAGCTACTAATGTTACATCTAATTCTTCTTTTAGCTTTATAATCTCTTCTTTTAAATTCAAACCAAACCTTCAATTAAATGTTTTTATAAATGATAATATAACAAATTCTTTGTTATAATCCTTTTAATTAAACAAAACACAAAGGTAATAGATGGATTTTTTTACTAACTCAAATATTTTATTTTACATAAGCGCTTATTTAATAGGATCAATTCCTTTTGGACTACTTCTTGCAAAGTTTTTTGCAGGAGTTGATGTAAAAGCTTCTGGTAGCGGTTCAATTGGTGCAACTAATGTATTGCGAGTAGTAAAAGAAACAAATCCAAGCTTAGCTAAAAAACTTGGAGCTGCAACTGTTATACTTGATGCACTTAAAGGAACACTGGTTTTACTTGTAGCCATGATTATGGGAGCTAGTGATTCTACACTTTGGGGAATAGCTGTTTTATCAGTACTTGGTCACTGTTATTCTATATATTTAGGACTTGAAGGTGGAAAAGGTGTTGCTACAGGATTAGGTGTATTTATAGCACTTATACCAATACCTACACTAGTAGGTGCTGTTACTTGGATAATCTGTGCAAAAGTTTTAAAAGTATCTTCACTTTCATCACTTCTTGGTTTAACTGCTGTGATAGTAGTAGCTAGTTTTTTAAATGATGGATTAAATATAGGTTCAAATATTCCTATGTATATTATTGCTTTCATTATATACTACAAACACATCCCTAATATTATTAGAGTTATTAAGGGGGAGGAGAAAAAGGTTGTATAAAGATACAACTTTTTTCTACGAGTCGGAAAAAGTAGTGAAATGAAAATAGAAATAAAAGACTTAAACTTCAAATGTATTATTGGAATACTTGATTTCGAACGAACTGAAAAACAAAAAGTTATAGTAAATGTATCTTTTGAATATAAGTTTCATAAAGATATCTTTATAGATTATAGCGAGGTATCATCTTTTATAAAAACACAAATGAAGAAAAAGAAGTTTCTACTTATAGAAGATGCCCTAATCTACTTTGAAAAAAAACTATCTAATAAGTATAAAATAAATAAACTATATATAAAGATATCAAAACCAGATATTTTAAAAGACTGTGTTGTTTCAGTTTCTAATTGAAAACAGTCAAAAAATAATCAAAAATTATATTATTTAAACTCTTCGCAAAATTTTTAATAAAATAGCAATAACAAAGCATTAACTTAATTTCTTCAAAAATTAACCTTAAATTAACCATTTATTAACAAAAATAGTCATTCTTTTAAGAAAACTTTAAAATTTAGTCGTGTAGAATGGTTCCAACGGGATGTCGGAAAAGATTCAAATATATCATTTTGAATGAGTTCGCGCGCTCCGACAAACTGAAAAAAGATTTCGAAATTTAGGAGAACAAACAATATGACAAAATTAACAAGATTAAGTTTAGTAGCTGCAGTTGCAGTTGCAGGTTTAACAAACGTAAATGCAGCATCTTTAGAAGAAGCAATCAAAGGTGTAGATGTATCTGGACAATTCCAATTCAGAGCACAAGATAAGAATTCAACAACTGCTGGTGTTTCAACAAGTAATAATGGTACTGATGTTGAAATTGAAGTAGGTGTTAAAGTTCCAGTAACTGATAATGTAACTGCTGTATTCAAAATTGATAATGCAAACGATGATTATGATGCAGTAACAAAAGGTGGAGTTGCTATTGAAGATTACTACTTCTCTTATGCAAATGAGGGAACAACAGTTAACTTCGGTCAACAAAATATCCCAGGAAGAATGACTGATGGTGCTCAAGGTGACGGTATTGTTGCTTTACAAAAAGTTGGAGCATTCACTGTTGGTGCTGCTGCATTTATGACTAACTCTGTTACTTCTGGTGATGATGTTTATTCTGTAATGGCAATGGGTAATGTAGGTCCTGTTTCATTATTAGGTCAATATGCTACACTTCCAGATGTTATGGATGCATATAATGTTAAAGCTGATGCAAAAATTGGTATGGTTAATGTAGGTGCTGAATACACTTCAAAAGACTTAGAAGGAAGTTCATTAGAATATTCTACTGCTAAATTATCTGCAGCTGCTAAAATGGATGCACTTTCTGCAAGTTTACTTTATGTAGAAACTGGTAAAAATGGTTCAGGTTCTATTGATGAAACTAATGATGCTGCAGCTGAAACTATTTTATGGTATTCAGGTTCTGGAAAGAAAGCTGATTTATCTGCATTCAAAATTGATGCTTCTTATGCTTTAAATTCTAAAACATCTTTAAGAGCTGCTTACTTAGGTGGTGATTACGGAACTGCTTCAACTGATTTAAAAGAAACAGTTGTTCAAGTTAGTTACAAAGCTGCTTCAAACTTAAATACTTACTTAAGATTAGGTCAATTTGAAGATGGTGCGACAGAGCAAGACGCGGGAAGAGTTGAAGTTAAATATACTTTCTAATTCTTAGATAGCAATTTACTAAACTTATTATTAGGCTAGAAGATTTATCTTCTAGCCTTTTTTTATGTTTAAAAATATAAGAATATTTATGCTAAACTGTTTCTTTTAAAAGGATTTAAATGAAACTATTAACACCACTTACAATAACACTTTTTGCAACTACTGCACTTTTTGCACAAACAACAATGTGTTTTAAAGAAAATCATAATTTAATGTCTACAATCGAAGCTACAAAACTAGATGGTGGAGAGTGTAAAGGTAAATATACACTAATTGATATGAAAGAAAATGGTTGGAGTGTTGATGATATTAAAATTACCACAAAAGACTCTGCTTATAGTTTTATCTATATACTAAAAAAAGGGTCAACAGCTACAACATTAGTAGTACCAAATACCAACTTAAATCAAAAAGACTTGGAAGACAAAATTTTAAAAAGACTTGAAGATAAAAAAATTCAAGAAGAAAAAGCACTTAAAATAGAAAAAGCACTTAAAAATAAAATTGCTGGAAAAGAAATATACATAAATAAGTGTCAATCCTGCCATGGAGAAAAAGGTGAAAAAATTGCTTACAATGTAGGAAATGCTTTAAGAGATATATCTTTATCTGACATGAAATATGCGATAAATCGATATACTCATGATTCAGGTTATGGCTATGGCTATAATATCCTAATGAGATCAATATCTGCAAATACTACAAGTGCACAGTTATCTAAAATTAAAGATTATCTAGATTCAATTAATAAATAATAGCTTAAAATATAAAATAAAAAATAGGATTCATATAAGTGGACGCATACGAATATTCGCAAATTTTAAAACTATTAAATACTAAATTAGAAAATATTGAAAGTATTTTAAAACCTGATTTATTAACTCAAAGATTAAATAAAATAATAAATCTTGAAGCAGACCAAAACTTTTGGAATGATGTAGAAAATGCTACAAAAATTGGTATTGAAAAAAATAGAATATTATCAAAACTTTCTAAGTTCAATAAAGCAAATGAAGCTTTAAGTGGTACAAATGAACTTTATGAACTTGCAACAGCTGAAAAAGATGAAGAAACTTTTGAACTACTTTTTGAAGAAGCAAACGAGTTAGAAGAACTTATAAAATCAACTGAAATACAAGTAATGCTTTCAAGTCCTGATGATGCTTCAAATGCTATAGTTACTATTCATCCAGGTGCTGGAGGAACAGAATCACAAGATTGGGCACAAATGCTTTATAGAATGTATTTAAGATGGGCTGAGCGTCAAAACTTTAAGATTGAACCACTCGATTACCAACCAGGTGAAGAAGCTGGGATTAAAGATGTATCATTTATCATAAAAGGTGAAAATGCATATGGGTATTTAAAAACTGAAAATGGTATTCATAGACTTGTTCGAATCTCTCCTTTTGATTCAAACTCTAAAAGACACACATCTTTTGCATCTGTTATGGTTAGTCCTGAAGTTGATGATAATATTGATATTGAAATAGAAGACAAAGATATTAGAATTGATACATATAGAGCAAGTGGAGCTGGTGGTCAGCATGTTAATAAAACTGAAAGTGCTATTAGAATCACACATATAGAAACAAATATAGTAGTTCAATGTCAAAATGATAGATCACAACATAAAAATAAAGCAAGTGCTTTAAAGATGCTAAAATCACGTCTTTATGAATTTGAGTTAGAAAAACAACAAGCTACAAAAGATGGAGTTGAAAAATCTGAAATTGGTTGGGGACATCAAATTAGATCTTATGTTATGCAACCATACCAGCAAGTAAAAGATACAAGATCAAATATCGGCTATTCAAATGTAGATGCTATACTTGATGGAGATATTACAAAGATTATTGAAGACGTATTGATATCAAATGCTAAATAATTACAGTTTTACCTATTGCATATAGTAGAATATGAACAATAGGTACAAACTGCTTTATCTTCACACTTTTCAAAACTTATTTCTTTTTTAGATAACTCTTTAATCTCTTCAAATTTTTTGCTCAATAATTCTAGTTTTGCATCTAAAGCAACTTCTTCTTCTAGTTTTGTATTATTTAAATCATAATAATAAGTATTTACTTTATCCGTTTTATATATCTCACTCATTGCTAGATAATAAAATTCTAATTGAAAGTCTTTTGATTTTTCATAGTTTTTTAAAGTATCTATTTTTAGATTTGATGATGTTTTATAATCAATTACTTCATAAGTATCATTAAAAACATCTACTCTATCAATTACACCTTTTATTTTAATACCATCAAAAGTAATATTAAAGTTTTTTTCAAGTGCTATTATTTTTCTGTTTTCTAATCTTTCTTTATCATATAAATAGAAAGAGTAAAGTTTCTTTTTCCAGATTTCTAAGTCAAGTGCTAGAAAAGGATTTGAAGATCTATACTCAAAAAACAAGTCTTCAATAACTTTGTAAGATAAATCATCTATCACATTTATATCTTTTTCATAATACTTTTCTAAAATTGAATGTACAATACTTCCTAACTCAAAACCTTTAGGTTTTAAAGAAATTGTATGCTCTTTTATTTTTAAAATATGTTGAAAATAAAACTTTCTTTTGCACTCTAAAAAGTTTTTAAATGATGTTGCTGACCATTCAAATTCTTTTAAATCAACATTTTCAATAATATCTCCATCAAAATGACTAATATTATGATTATTATATAAGATATGCTTGTATAGACTATCACTTCTATTTGTATCTATTCTTTCACTAAATAACTCATTTGCAAATCTTGAAATTTGATTTGTATCTGAATTTACATAACAGATATAAAGATTACGCGATGAATCAATAAGTCTTTTATAGTAGTACTTTTGTAAAGATTCTCTATCTTGTGATGTTGGAAGGTTTGCTATACTTTTAATTTTACTTGATAAGAACTTATCTTTTATAGATCGTTTAGGTATAAAGTTTTCATTAAAATCACAAATAATCACTGTATCAAAACTAACTGCTCTAGTTTCAAGTAAACCTAAAACTGTAACTTTTCCAGAGTTTACATCATCAAGAGTTATTTTAGATATTTTTTGTAAAAATATTTTATAGAAATCTTTTACTAAAATATTATTTTCGTTTGAAAAAAGTAAAAAATTTAATTTATAAATTACTTCATCATACTTTTCTATAATCTCTTCATTATCTTCATTTGATTTAATATATGTACATATAAGATCAAAACTACTTTTGGTACACATTTTATTCCAAATAGTTTTTATTTCTTTATCTATAAATGTTTTATCAATTTTTAAATATTCTAAATTTGAAAGATTTTTTACTTCATCTTCATTTAGATAAGAATTTATAGCATAAGCTACTTGATATAACTTATAATTCTTTATATTTCTTCCCATAGCATAGTTAAAATACTGCTCATTATCAAATAACTGTAGCCAAGAAGCAAAACTCTCATCAGGTAATACTAAAGCTATATTTGAAGGGTCAACTCCTTTTGATACAGAATCTACAATACTTGCTTTTATATATGCGATTTGATTTATTCTTGAGTTAAAACCTTTTATATCTAAAAAACTTAGATTACTTTTTGTTTTTTCTTTTTTGATTAAAGATTTATTACTAAGTGAGATTTCATATTTTTTATTTAACTCAATTTTTTCTTCTAGAAAATCGAACTTTTCTAAGGACTTTTGATTATATTCATTTGAGTAAAAACTAATATTTAAATTAACAGTTGTAGCAATATCTTTAACAATATCAAATTCTACTTTTGTAAAATATCCTTCAAATAAAAAATCTATAGAATCAAATCTTTTTAGAAAACTTTTATTTACTTTATAGTGCATTGACATATTTACTCTATCAACACATGAATTTTCATCTAATATATTTATATAATTACTTCTGATTTTCTCTAAAATAGATAAATGTTCACAAAAATATTCATATGTATCTGCATTTTTAATATCATTTATATCTATTTTTTCACTTGATAATTCAAGAAAAAAACGATAAATATAATCATTTTGTTTTAAAAATTTTGTAAAATTATCTGATATTCCAAGTTTTTTTATGTCAGTATTTTTTATTGATTCTTTTAAAAATAAAAACCTTTGCTCTTCATCTATATATTTTTTATTATCGAATGATATTGATTTTTTTAAAAATTCATCAATAGTTAATATTGACGGTAGCAAAGTATTTTCATTTTTTTGTAAGGAAATATAAGATCTTACAGCTCTTGAAGTAGGAAAAACTAAAAGTTTTTGTTTAATTAGCATTTGTTTTGATATAAATCGATCCAGTTATTCCCTCAACTTCAAACATTCCTGTAATATTCCAATTATTTTTATCTGTAATTTCAAATGATGATGTGTATTCATTATTGATATTTTCAAAGTCTTCATTATTTAAAAGAATGTCAAACTTATTAGAAATACTTTTTGTAATTTTTAATACAATCTTAACATTTTTTTTCTCTTGTGAAATTTTATCTTTTATTGTTAATACTAAATTATTGTTACCATATTTTAATAAGTTTTTATGTAATGACTTCTTTTCTAAAACTCTTTGTGAATATTTAATATCTTCTGTTGTTAAATCAAAATCAACATCATTAATTTTAAGATTAAAATCATATTTTTTTAAAAAAACTTGATTTGAAATCATTATAGTATTGTAGTTTGCATCAACTTCTTGATATGATTTTAAAAAACTTTCATCTTCATTCACAGGAAGTTTTATAGCACTCATAACAGTCCAAATAATCATTCCAAATGTAAATGAAAATATAGTAATAAATAATAATGGCCAATAATTTCTTTTCATTATTTTCTTCTCTTCTCTCTTAAGATAACAAAAGTATAAACAAGTAATCCAATAACTACAAGAGTATACATCATTACTCTCCAAATTGTACTAGCTATTTTTCCTTGACTTCCAATACTTGATTCTAATTCAATATTTTGCTCTTGGGCAATAATATCTGCCATAGCAGCATAGCCATTTAAACTAGCTGCACTAACTTTTGCATATAAGGTATTTTTATCTTTTGATGCAAGTAGTGGTACAACATACCCATCTAAAATATCATTTTTATCAATAATCTTTTCTAAGCTTTTACTAACAACTAAATTTACATGTTGTTCATCAATAGACATAGTCATTAATGCATAAGGCTTTTTTAAAACTTCAAGTACTTTTGCTTCATGATCTTTTAGATAGATAATTTTATCTTTACCTTTGATCTTATCCCCTAAACCATAAGTAGATTTAACGTAAAGGTAGATGTTTACACCTAATTTTTCTTTAGATTCTAAACCCATTTGATTGATTTTTTCTTGAGCTCTTGGATCTATTAATCCATCGTCACTTAAGATAAACCTATCTGCTAACATATTTTGTGATAAAAAAAGTAGGAGTGAAAATATCACTCCTATTTTTAACTTTTTAATACTAATCATATTAACCTATATATATTTTTGCATCATTAAAAAAGCTTAAATATAAAGTAGCAACTGCAGATAATACTAATAATATTCCAATAATTCTGTCCATATTAGCTCCTTTTACTTAACATCAATATAGTTTTTATATTGTTCTTCAGTAGTATTTTGTTTTCTATCTGAGTAAATACTTCCAGAAGTCAAACCATTGATATCTTGATTGATTTTATAAAAATTAGTTGATTGGTCTTGTTGTACATTAATAGCACTCATAGTTAAAGCAACAAGAATTCCTAATAATAATGCCGTTGCAATTAACATACCAGTTATACCATGTAACTTAAAGACTCCTCTTTCGTTCTCATTCATTTGTGTATTTCCAGCCATATTACTCTCCTAAACTTCTAATGTATGCAGCAAGAGCTTTTTGTTGTGTTTCGTTTAGTCTTCCATCAAAACTTGGCATCATACCAATATTTCCTTTTTTACCATCTTTTAACACAGCACTTACAATTGCATCATCATATTCTCTGATATTTGGCGCAACATAAGGCATACCTCTTCCATCTACACCATGACAACCAGCACAACTTGCATAAGCAGCAGGTTGTTCACCTTTGAATCCATTAGCAACATACTCAGCTACAATTTCAACATCAGGTCCATATGCCATACCAGCTGGCATTCCACCTGGATATGCAGATTTTAAATTATTAGCACCATTGTTAATAACGTAAACAACTTGATCTTTTGCAATTCTTTTAGTTAAATTATGAGCTTTTCCTTCAATACCTTCAGCATCTATACCATGACATGGTGCACACTGAACTAAGTAAGTTGATTGACCCATAGCTTCTAAAGTTTCTTGTGAAGGATTTTCCCACTTCTTTTCAAACTTTGCATTATAATCTAATGTTTCTTCATTAAATTGACCAATTTGTGAAAAACTATTGATTGGATAACCATAAGCAAAATACCAGAACATATATAAAATTGTTCCAATAAAAGCTATCGCCCAACCAGTTGGAACATTATTAGTATACTCACCAATTCCATCCCAACTTTCATCCTTAAGTTCACCACTAGCTGTATCATTTTTCATTTGATTAACATATTTAAGTGTAGTAAATACTGTAATTACAATAATTGCTACTGCACCTATCATTGTTAAACTATTTATATAATCGTCACCGATAAAAGCATCACCTGCTGCAAAGTAAGTTCCCGCTATTAGTGCAATGACAAGAATAATTCCACCTATTACCATAGATTTCATACTATTTCTCCTTGTTATCTATATTATTTTCTCTTTCTTCAAGAGGAGAAGAAGATGATGAATCATCATGAACTAAGTTTGAATACTTTTCAAAATCTGTTTCACCAGTTTTATCTCTTTTATATATTGAATAAGCATAAGAATAAAATACTACAAATACAAATAAAATTAAAAAGAATTTCGTATAACCTTGAATATTCAATAATGTTTCATAATCCATCTTTCAACCTCTTATTTTAAAGAATTTAAATATGCAATTAATGCAACTATTTCAGGAATCTGACCATTTGCAACAGCATCTTTTACAGCTTTATTTTTCATATCAGCTGCAATAAGTTTTGCATCTGCTTTAGCTTTAGCAATTGCACTTGCGTGATCACCTAACTCAACGTCAATTTTACCATCACCATCTAAATCTTGATCATATGGAGTAGCAAAAACAGTTTTAACTGTATAAGCTTCAGCATATGCTGTATCTAAATCAGCAATATTCTCAAACTGGTGAGGATATGCAGGCATAACAGTTCCAGGTACAATAGAAGCTGGATCCATCATATGATTTTCATGCCAATCTGTAGTTCTGTAGTTACCAACTCTCATTAAATCTGGTCCAGTTCTTTTTGATCCCCATAAAAATGGTCTATCATAAGCATATTCACCAGATAATGAATACATACCATATCTATCAGTTTCTGATTTAAATGGTCTAATTAGTTGTGAATGACAAGCATTACAACTATCTTTAATATAAACTTGTCTACCAGCTAGTTCTAAAACTGAATAAGGTTTAGTACCAACAGTAGGTCTACTTTGTTTTGCAAAATCTGGAATAATTTCAATTATACCTGCAAATGCAACAAACACGAATACTAGAACCGCAAAGAAAAACGGTCTTTGTTCAAACCAATGAAACATATTTTCTCCTTTTCTTACGCAGCTACAGGTGTAGTGTTTATAGGCTCTTTATCAAGTACTCTTCCACATTTAATAGTTTTATAAATATTATATGCGAACATAAAGAATCCAATAAGGTATAATAACCCACCAACTGCTCTAATTGTGTAATATGGTTGTAATACAGTTACTGTATCAATGAATGAATAAACTAAAGAACCATATTCATCATACGCTCTCCACATCATACCTTGAGTAATACCTGCAATCCACATAGAAGTAAAGTATAAAACGATACCTGTAGTTTGTAACCAGAATTGAGTATCCATTAATGATTTAGAGTAAATTTCTCTTTTATACATTCTTGGAACCATATGGAATAACGATGCCATTACCATAAATACAACCCATCCTAAAACACCATCATGCACGTGACCTGGAATCCAATCTGTGAAGTGCGCAATTGCATTTACTGATTTGATCGCTTGAATAGGTCCTTCAATAGTCGATAACATATAGAATGTTGATGCTAATACCATAAACTTAATTAACGTATTAGTTTGTAATTGTTGCCATTCACCTTTCATAGTTAAAAGCATATTAATAGCAGATCCCCATGATGGTAAAATTAATACAATTGACATTACAGAACCCATTGTTTGCATCCAATCAGGTACTGTTGAATAAATAAGGTGATGACCACCAGCCCATAAATAAACAAACATTAATCCCCAGAAAGCTAAAATCGAAAGTTTATAAGAATAAACATTTTGACCAGATTCTTTTGGAAGGAAATAATAAATCATTGCAATAATTGGAGTTGTAAAAACAAATGCAACAGCATTATGTCCATACCACCATTGTACTAATGCATCATTTGTACCAGCATACATAGAAACAGAGTGCATCCATGAACCATATCCTGATACTAAGGCAGTTGGTACTTCCATGTTATTGAATAAATATAACATTGCAATTGCAATAAAAGTAGCAATAAAATACCATAATGAAATATATAGAGTTCTTTCTCTTCTAATTCCAATTAAACCGAAGATTGAAACTCCCCATAAAACCCACCATACAACAACTAAAATATCTAATGGCCATTCTAATTCAGCATATTCTTTAGATGTAGTATAACCCATAAATAGAGTAACTACTGCTAAAAGAATAGTGATAAAATAAAGTGCAAAATGTAATTTTGCAATACCCATTAAAAATGGAGATTCTTTTAAAGAAACTTTTAATACTCTTTGCCCAATGTAATACCATGCAGCAAAAACACCACTTAGAGTAAAACCAAATGCTACTGCATTAGTGTGTAAAGGTCTTAATCTACTAAATGTACCATACTCCCCAGCCAAGTTACTTAACTCAGGAAACGCCAATTGAAACGCAAGTATAACACCAAGTGTCATACCTATGATACCAAACAAAATTGTTGCAAGTGTAAAGGCTTTTGCAACTGAGTAATCATACTCAATTTGTGTACCGTTTTGCATCAATCTCCTCCTACTAATTTTATATACAAGTCACAATGCGTCACTTATAAATTCATCTTAGCTAATATGCACTAAATTTTTACTTAATTTTACACCAATTTAGGTGTTAATATTTAATAAAAAATAATATTTAGTCCTAAATCTATAATGATAATAATTATAAACTTCAAGAAGAAATATTTATTTTATTATATTTAGTATTTTATAAGTTCAACTTATAATAAGAGTTTATCTAAAGAAGATACTTTTAGTCCTATTTATCTATTTCTAGGGATTTTTGATAATGTTATCAATTATCAAAACTATAAATAATTAATAAAAAGAATTATTTAAAAAATTTTAGAAGTTCAGAATTTAATTTTTTTATATTAATTTTTTAATTATTTTCTTATGAAAAATAATTATTTTTTGTGTTTTTCAGCGTGTTAAAGGGCGAATGATTATTTACTATAATTACTTCCAGTTTTTAATTGCAATTTGCGTTTCTCGTTGCATTGTTTTTTTCTTTAGATCTTCTCTTTTATCATGAAGTTTTTTACCTTCAGCTGTTGCTATTTGAACTTTGACTTTATTCTTAGCATTGAAATACATCTTTAAAGGAACAATTGATATACCATCTTTAGTAACTTTTTCGAAAAGTTTTCCAATTTGTTTATTATGTAAAAGAAGCTTTCTCTCTCTTCTTTCATCTGGTCTATATGTCACATGTGCTGTATTTAAATGAGAAATATGCATATTAAAAAGAAAAACTTCACCTTTTATAATACGAACGAAAGAATCTTTTAAATTCGCACGTCCTTCTCTCATAGCTTTTACTTCACTTCCTTCTAATACAATACCAGCCTCCATTGATTCAATAATCGTAAAATCATGAAAAGCTTTTTTGTTTTTAAATACTAAATTCTTTTTTTCTTCTTTTTTCTTAGCCATTGTTTACCTTAAAAAATGAACTTCCACTTCCACTAAAATACCAATTATCTTTTTCATATTCTTTTAATTCTGGTTTTGTAGTAAGAGCTGGTTCATATAAATCATTTGCATCATATATATTAAATTCTTTTAAAATATCTAAAGAATTCATCTTTAATAAGCGATTTGCTTCTTTTTCTGAAATTTGTTTATAAAATTTTTCTCTAAAAACTCTAAATATTTCAGCAGTGTTACACTCTATTTTAGGTGTAAGTGTTTCAATATCTAAAATACTTTCATCAAATTTCTCAACTATTTCACCTATTCCTCTTACATTTGCGCTGTCATACTCATAAACGAAAAAAGGAACATCTGCACCAATTTTAAGAGCTATTTCACAAAGCTCATCTTTTGATAAATTTAATTCACAATATTTATTTACCATTATAAGAAAAGTTGCAGCATTTGAACTTCCACCACCTAATCCTGCGAATTCAGGTATATTTTTATCTATTTTTACACTATAAGTATTAAAAAATTGCTCAACACCTTTATGTTTTTTTAGTAAAATGTATGCTTTATATACAGTATTAGATTCTAAAGTACATCCAAAATCTCCTATAATATTCATAGCCTTCTTATTAGTTTTAACAAATGACATATTGTCGTACAAATTATGAACTCGTATAAATCTGGATACGAGTTCATGATAATTTTCTCTTTTACCTGCAATTTTTAAAAAAATATTAACTTTTGCGTATGACTTATGAATTCTCATCTTGTCACTTTATTCAATAAGTAAGTTACATTTTTTTCTATAATCTCAATAATGCTAAAAAAATCATCGAAAATTATTAAGTATTTTCCATTATCTTTTATCTCTAAATAATCTATTGAGATTCTTTTTCCATCAGATAACCACTCTTTTGTACCAGAGTATTTATTTACAGGTATATCTAAATAGTCAAGTGGATTTAAGTCTTTTTCATTTTCAAAAAAGAATTTTCCCTCGTTAATTCTCTCTAAATATGACAAAGTACCTAGTAAGTTTAATCTTTCACATAGTATTTGTGCAAGTGACCTAATATATGAACCTTCACTAACACTAGCTTCAAATGTAATAAAAGGATGATTGTAATTTATGAACTTTGTATCGGTTATATTCATCCTAGACTTCTTCATTTCAAAATCTACACCTTCCCTTGCTAAATCATAAGCTCTTTTACCGTCAATTTTTTTAGCTGAAAATTTTGGTGGGGTATATTCTATTTCACCTTTTAATTTCTCAATCTCTTCAATAATTCTTTTCTTTTGTATTATTTTTGATTCATTTATACTTATAACATTTTCAATATCAAAAGATTCAGATTGAACACCTAGCCAAATAACTGCTTTATATGTTTTAGGAGTTTTTGAAAAGTACTTAAATAGCTTTGAATATTGTCCAAAAGCTACAACTAAGCAACCACATGCGAAAGGATCAAGTGTTCCAGAAAACCCTGCTTTTTTGTTTTTGTATTTTCTTTTTATTTTATTTAAATATGAATTAGAAGACGTGAAAATTGGTTTTTTCACAACTAATAATTTATTTAATGGTTCTTTATTATAAAGTCTTTTTTGCATTATTGAATATTTTCACTTTATATTTTTTCAACAAAAGATGATAATATGTCTCTTGAGGTACCACCAAAATTGATTGTAAGTTTATAATCTCTTCCAGCTTTATTTGCTTTTTGTACTCTACCCATACCAAAAATTTTATGTTGAACTAAATCACCTTTTTTGTAAGCAGAGTGTTTTTCAATTGTTAACGAACCTTTTATAAGTCCTGATTCACTTAAAAATCTACTTTTTTGTAAAATTGCACGTTTACCTTTATAAAATCTTGAATGAACAAATGAAAGAGTTAAATTATCCATAGCACGAGTCACCGCAACATAGCCTAGCCTTCTTTCTTCTTCAATATCAGAATTGTCACCAGTTAGAGGGAAAAAACCTTCTTCAAGTCCTACAATAAATAAGTTTTTAAATTCTAAACCTTTTGAAGCATGAATACTCATCATAGAAATAGCTTCACTGTTATACTCACCATTTTCACTTTCTAATGCGATTTCATTTAAAAAATCTTTTAACTCTAAGTGCGGATTTTGAATAAAGTAATCTCTAATATAACCATAAAACTCATCTACGTTTCCTTGTCGCTCAAATCCATCTGGAACATTATCATAAGATGCTCTATAATCAAATGTATCTTCAAAAGAGTCTAAAAATTTCATTTTTGATTCTTCTAAAACATCTTTTAAATCCATAATTGAAGCTTCAAAAACTTTTAATGTTCTTGAATTCTTTTTACCAACAATTCCTGATAATTCATCGGCAGTTAATTCTTGAATAAGTTGAAAAATTGGTTTTTTAGTTTCTATTGATTTCGCTTCTAGTTTATCAATTGTAGTTTTACCAATACCACGTTTAGGTTTATTTACAATTCTTTTTAAAGAAAAATTATCATTTGAATTTGTTAATATTCTAAAGAAAGCAATTAAATCTTTTATTTCCGCTCGCTCATAGAACTTCATACCACCTACAAGTTTGTAGTTTAATCCAGCTTTATTAAAACCTTCTTCTAAAGATCTTGAAAGTGCATTTACTCTAAATAAAACTGCTATATCTTTAGCACTAACTCCTGAATCTAATAATAACTTGATATCGTCAATTAGTTTTCTAGTTTCTTCATTTTCATCATGTGATTCATAAACTTTAATTGAATCGCCTTTTTTTCTTGTACCTACTAGTTTCTTTCCTAGTCTATCGCGGTTGTGTTCAATTAATTGATTTGCATGATTTAATATAGTATCTGTAGACCTATAGTTCTTTTCAAGTTTTACTACTTTTGTGTCATCAAAATCTTTTGAAAAGTTTAAAATATTTTTAATAGTTGCACCTCTCCAACCATAAATACTTTGATCATCATCACCAACTACACAAAGATTGTTATGTGTTGAACATAATAACCTTAATAGCCTGTATTGAAGTTCATTAGTATCTTGATACTCATCAACCATAATATAATTATATCTTTGACTTGTTTGTATAGCAAGTTTTTCATTTTTCTTCAAAATTTCATAAGGAAGCAATAATAAGTCATCGAAATCAACAAGATTATTTTTCAATAGGTACTCTTGATACTTTTGATACACAATTGCAATTTGTTGATATAGTTTTAATTGAGCAGCTGCAATTGCTTCTGTTGGAGAAATTAATGTATTTTTGTATTTAGATATTTCCGAGACTAAAAGAGAAGTAGTTATCTCTTTATCGATTGATTTTATAATTCTTTTTTTATCATCTGTATCAATTATAATAAAATTGTTTTTTCTACCTAATTCTGTCATATGAAATTTAAGGAATAGTAGTCCAAACTTATGGAAAGTACATAATAAAGGGGGAGTAATTAATGATGTTTGATCTATTAACGAATAAGCTCTTTCTCTCATTTGGGAAGCTGCTTTATTTGTAAAAGTAAGTGTCAGTATTGAACTTGGATCAATTCCAATTGAAATTAAATAAGCTAATCTTGTTGTAATAGTCTTTGTTTTTCCAGAACCAGCACCTGCAAGTATAAGCAATGAACCATCAATATGTTCAGCAGCACTTTTTTGCGAATCATTTAATAATGATAATAAATTTTCAGACATCTCTTCTCCCATAATATATAATTATATCATATCTTTAATAAATTCAGTATTCTTAATTATTTTATGTATAAATTCATGTTATGATAAATATAAATTTTACACGGAGGATATAATGCTAACAGATTTTGCTAAATTGCAAACATTTCTAACAGTTGTTAGAGAGAAGTCTTTTTCAAAAGCTTCAGCAAAACTTGGTATTTCACAACCCGCAGTTACACAGCAAATGAGATTTATTGAAGATTATTTAGATGTTCAAGTAGTTGATAGAAAGAAAAATGGGATAAGACTTACTAAAGAAGGTCAAATGCTATATTCTATTGCATTAAAAATAGAAAAGTGTGTTACTAATGGAGAAAAAGAATTACTAAAGATTATGAATAAAGATGTGACTTTTGTATTTGGAGCATCATTTATTATTGGTAACTACATATTACCAAGATTTTTAAACAATTTAAAAGAGAATATAAATAATGAAGTTTCAATAAATGTTTCTGTTTCACATGAAGCTATTGATGACTTATTGGATAAAAAAATTGACATAGCCTTAGTTGAAAACTATGTAGCAAATGATGATATTATTTATAGAGAATGGATGGAAGATGAAATAGTAATATTTTCTAATCAAGTATTACCAGCTAGAGCAAAAGCAGAGGATTTATTATCTTATAAATGGGTTTGTAGAAATCCTGAATCAAATACAAGAGCAATATTTAAAGAAAACCTTGATAAAGCTAATTTTCCTGATTGTGATACATTTGATGTTACAAGTGAAGTTACAAGTGCAACAACAATTGTACAAACAGTTTTACATTCAGATAAAAGTATAACACCAACTGTTTCAATTGTATCAAAAAATGCTATTGAATCTTTACTAAAATCAGGTGCTTTATATGAATCAAGAATTAACAATCAAAAAATGGTAAGAAAACTATATATTGCATATCGAAAAGATAGAAAACACGATGCGTTTATTGACAATGTAGTTGATTATCTACTGAAAATTAAATAGTTTAAGAAATATAAAAAAGTTAAAACCTTGGAGTAAATACTCTAAGGTTTAAGTTAATTTAAATTACTTTTTAACGAAATAATCTCCATCAAAACTTTCTAAAGCATAATTTCTATTCGAACCAATAGCATTCACTAAATCATCCACAGATAAATACTCTAACGAGTCTGCTTCGATATACTCACAAACTTCTTCTTTATTCATATTATTAGAAATTAATTCTTCTTTATTAGGTGTATCAATACCATAATAACAAGGAAATTTTATTTCAGGACTAGCTACTCTAAAGTGTACTTCTTTAGCACCAGCATCTTTAAGCATCTTTACAATTCGTTTTGAAGTTGTACCACGAACGATTGAGTCATCAATAACTAGTAATACTTTTCCTGCAATTAAAGATCTCATAGGTGAAAGTTTCATTCTTACTTTTAAATTTCTCATCTCTTGTGTTGGTTCAATAAATGTTCTTCCAACATAGTGATTTCTAATTATTCCATATTCAAAAGGAACTCCACTTTCTGCTGCATATCCAAGTGCTGCTGGAACTCCTGAATCTGGTACTGGAACAACCATATCATATTTAACAGTTGAAGTAGAATCATTTTTAGCTAAAGCTTTACCCATTTGTTCTCTTGTTCTATATACGTTCTTTCCATCAATTACTGAATCAGGTCGTGCAAAATATACGTATTCAAAAGCACATGGTCTAAATTCTGGTTCAAAAAGTTGAATTGATTCTGGTTCATCATTATCTTCACTAAAGATTAACATTTCACCTGGATTAACATCTCTTATAAATGTTGCATCTACTAAATCAAAGGCACAAGTCTCAGATGCAACTATATAACCACCTGATTTTAATTTTCCTAAAGATAATGGTCTGATACCATATTTATCTCTAATTACAAATTGTTTTGATCTTGATTGAACAATAAAACAATATGCCCCAATAGTTCTTTCTAATGCTTCTTTTATTCTATCTCTTAATCTATCTTTTGTATTTTTTGCAATAAGATGAATTAAATTTTCAGTATCCATTCCTGTTTGATATATAGCACCTTTATCAATTAAATCTTTTCTTACTTCATCTTTATTGATTAAGTTTCCATTATGAACAATAGATATTTCACCAAGTTTATACTTAGCAAATACAGGTTGAGCATCCAAAATAGAATCTCCACCTGCAGTTGAGTATCTATTATGACCAATTGCCATATTACCTTTTAGTACTTTTAATGCAGACTCTTTAAATACATCTGAAACTAAACCTCTATTTTTTATCGTGTGAATCTTTCCATCACATGAAGAAGAAATACCTGTTGCTTCTTGACCTCTATGTTGCATTGCAAACAGAGCCAAAGATGCCAATCTAGCAGCATTATTATTACCATAAATTCCAACTATTGCGCACATTTATTTAACCTTATAGAAAAGAAAAGAGTGAAAGTGATGCACGACTGCAAGTAGCAAATGCTGATTGCAGTCAAAATATCTTTTTTCTTTTAGTTTTATTTTTTATTTAATTTTTACAGACCTAAAGCATCATTAATTGAATATAATTTTGGTTCTTTTCCAATTATCCATTTTGCAACTTTAATAGCACCTTTTGAAAAAGTGTTTCTAGCTGTTGCAGTATGATTTAATTCTAAAAATTCACCATCATTATATAAACCAACAGTATGACGACCAACTATGTCTCCACCTCTTAAAGCCATTACTGCTATCTCATTTTTAGTTCTTGCGCCAATTTGTCCATCACGACCAGAAATTCTAACATCATCAAGATTTAGTTCTCTAGCATTTGCAGCATGTTCTGCAAGTGTAAGTGCAGTACCAGAAGGAGAATCAATTTTGTGTTTATGATGTTGTTCAACAATTTCAATATCAAAATCAGCAAGAGTTTTAGAAGCTAAAGCTACAAGTTTATTTAATACTGCAACTCCTAAGCTCATATTTGTAGCATATAAAATAGGTACTAGTTTACTAGCTTCAATTAGTAAGTTTTGTTGATGTTTATTAAATCCAGTAGTAGCAATTACTAATGGTTTTCTTGCACCATTTTCAACAACTTCAGTTAATAAAGCTTCTGTAGCACCTGGGGCACTAAAATCAATAATCACATCTGAAGAATCAAATAATACTTTTAAATCATTTGTAACAACAGTATCTTCAGGTAACTGCTTTGTTAATTTATCAAAAACATGAACCGCAGATACTCTTGCTTGCTCATCATGTTCTAAATCATCAATCAATAATGATCCAACTCTTCCTGTACTACCTAGAATTCCTACTTTAATCATAATTTGTAAATTCCCTTCTATCCAATATATTCTATAATATTTACTGCTGCTGTTGCACCATCACTAGCGGCACAAACAACTTGTTTTGAAGCATCAATTCTAATATCCCCAGCTGCATATAAGCCTGGTATATTTGTTCTCATTCTTAAATCAACAATTACTTCACCAGCTTCATTTGTATCACATAAAAATGATCCGTCTTCTTGTTTTAATGGATCATTTAATACATTTCTTCCTACAAATACGAATACTCCTGGTGTTGGTAAATCTCTAGTTTCACCGTTTATTTTTGATTTAACTTTTAATCCTAATACACCTGAAACATCTCCATAAGCTTCTTCAATATCAACATTTGAAACTTCTTCAATATTCGTAGCAGCTTTCATATGTTCTATTGTTGAAGGTGCTGCCCTATATGTATCACGTCTATGTACTAAATATACTTTAGAACACATCTTAGATAAGTAAACAGCTTCTTCTAAAGCAGAATCTCCACCACCAACTACAGAAACTTCTTTTCCTTTATAGAAAAAGCCATCACAAGTTGCACAAGTTGAAATTCCTCTTCCAAATAATTCATCCTCACCTTTAAAACCAGCACGTCTTGGAACTGACCCAGTAGCCATTAATACAGTTTTAGCTTCATATTCCTTACCATCAATTGCAGTAAGTTTAAAAATATCACCAACTTTAACAACTGTATCAATTTGATTCATTTCATGTTTTAGTCCAAATCTTTTACATTGTTCTGGCCAATTTTCCATTAAATCCATTCCAGTTACAATTTCACTTTGTCCAGGATAGTTTTCTACTTCTGAAGAACCAGTAATTTGTCCACCAGGCATTCCCATTTCGAACATAGTAACATTGCCTAAACCACCTCTAGTTGCATACAGACCAGCCGTTAATCCTGCAGGTCCTCCACCAATAATTGCTAAATCTAACATATCAATTCCTTATATTTTTTGTCTTTATAATTTATAGTATTTATTAAAAAGCTAATAATACTAAAATTTTTGTAAGTTATAGTTTAATTAAGCTTTTTAATTATGGATAAATTTTAGGCATAAAAAAAGGTAAGACTAAAAAGTCTTACCTTTTTTAAAAAAATTGATAGTATTTATTAGATTAATGAGTTAATTTTGTCAGTAAATGCTTGCTTAGAAGAAGCACCAACCATAGTATCAACAACTTCACCATCTTTCATGAAAATGATAGTTGGAATTGATCTGATTCCGTATTTTACTGCTAAGTCTTGTTCTTCATCTGTATTTACTTTACAAATGTTTGCTTTACCTTCAAACTCTTCTGCTAATTCTTCAATTACAGGAGCAATCATTCTACAAGGACCACACCATGGAGCCCAAAAGTCAACCATAGATACACCACTGTTAGTGATTTCTTCAAAGTTTGCTGGAGTTAATTCTGTGTATTTACTCATTTTATTTCCTTTTATTATTAGATTTTATTTACGTTTATTATAAATTAAACTTATCGATTATAGCTTCAAATAACTTAAAATAAGTTTTATATATTATTCAGAAGTTTACTAATCTTTTATAAATCAAATTTTTGATAATATTATTTAAAATTTAACATGGATAATTCATATGGATATTAGAAAAGAGTACTTAGAGTATTTTAAAAATAAAGGACATGATATTGTTTCATCAATGCCATTAGTTCCTGATGACCCAACACTTATGTTTACAAATGCTGGAATGGTTCAGTTTAAAGATATTTTTACAGGAGCAATTCCAAGACCTTCAAACCCAACTGCAACCTCTTGTCAGTTATGTATAAGAGCTGGTGGAAAGCATAATGATTTAGAAAATGTAGGATATACAGCACGACACCATACACTCTTTGAAATGCTGGGAAATTTCTCTTTTGGAGATTATTTTAAAAAAGACGCAATTGCATATGCTTGGGAATTTATAACTGTAAATCTTGAATTACCAATAGAAAAGTTATGGGTAACAATTCATGATAGTGATGATGAAGCTTATGAACTATGGCAAGAACATATTGATGCTTCAAAAATCAAAAGATTTGGAGATAAAGACAATTTCTGGTCTATGGGAGATACAGGAGCTTGTGGTCCTTGTAGTGAAATATTTTATGATCAAGGTTCTGAACATTTTAATTCAGATGAAGATTGTTTAGGTGGTGAAGGCGATAGATTCTTAGAAATTTGGAATCTTGTTTTCATGCAATATGATAGACAAAAAGATGGCACACTTGTACCTTTACCAAAACCTTCAATTGATACAGGAATGGGATTAGAGAGAGTTATAGCTATTAAAGAAGGTGTTTTAAATAATTTTGATTCATCAAACTTCCAACCAATTATTAAAAAAATTGAAGAATTAGCTGATAAAACAGCAACTTCTGAAACTATAGGTTCTTTTAGAGTAATTGCGGATCATTTAAGAGCAACGTCATTTATGTTATCTCAAGGTATTTTATTTGGAAATGAAGGAAGACCTTATGTTTCTAGAAGAATTTTAAGACGAGCTGTAAGACATGGTTATTTGTTAGGTTTTAGAAAACCATTCTTAGCAAAAGTATATGATACCTTAGTAAATATTTTAGGTTCTCATTATACAGATTTAAAAAGCCAAGCTGATTATATTAAAGAGCAATTAACACTAGAAGAAGAAAGATTCTTTAAAACAATTGATTTGGGTATGAATATTTTTAATGATGAATTATCTAAAACAAAAGGCGTGTTCTCTGGTGCTATTGCTTTCAAACTTTATGATACTTATGGATTCCCTTTAGACTTAACTGAAGATATGTTAAGAGATAAAGGTTTAAAAGTTGATAATGCAAAGTTTGATGAACTAATGTTAGAACAAAAAACAAAAGCGAAAGCTGCTTGGAAGGGTAGTGGAGATACTGCTAGTGAGGGTGATTTTAAAACACTTTTAGAAAAATATGGTAAAAATACATTTGTTGGGTATGAAAAAACATCTGAAAACTCTACTATTTTAACTTTACTAGATGAGAATTTTCAAGAAGTAGAAGTATTAAATAAAGGTCAAATAGGATGGCTAATGTTAGATAAAACTCCATTTTATGCAACTTCAGGTGGTCAAACTGGAGATACAGGAGTTTTAGAAAATGAACATTGTATGGCAAGTGTTAAAGAAACTTCAAAATTCTATGATATTAATTTATCAAAAATAAAAGTTAAAAGTTCTGTACTTAAAAAAGGTGAAAAGGTTCAATCTATTGTAATAAATAGAAGAGAAATAGAAAAACACCATAGTGCGACTCACCTTTTACAATCTGCGCTTAAAATAGTTTTAGGTGATACTGTAGCACAAGCTGGTTCTTTAAATGATATTTCTAAATTAAGATTTGATTTTACATATCCAAAAGCAATGAGCACTTCTCAAATTAATGAAGTTGAAGAGCTAGTTAATAAAATGATTGCAAAGGGAATTTCTGGAGAGGTTGAAGAATTACCAATTGAAGAAGCTAAAAACAAAGGTGCAATTGCCATGTTTGGTGAAAAATATGGTTCAAGTGTTAGAGTTGTAAGTTTCGGAGATACTTCTGTAGAATTTTGTGGAGGAACTCATGTAAATAATACTTCTGATATTGGTTCTATTTATATAGTAAAAGAATCAGGAGTAAGTGCTGGAGTTCGTAGAATTGAAGCTGTTTGTGGATTAGCTGCAATTGAATACACAAATTCTATTATTAAAAAGTATCAAGATGTACAAACTGAACTTAAAAATAAAGATGCCATTATGGGTATTAAGAAATTGAAAGAACAAGTAAAAGATCTAAAAAAAGAAGTTGAAATTGCACAAAGCCAAACAGCAGCTCCTGTTTATGAAGAGATGATTGGTGATGTTAAAGTTGTTGTTGATATTATAGAAAATGGCGATATTAAAAAAATTGTTGATGATTTAAAAAATGCAAATGACAAGTTAGCAGTATTATTACTTCAAGCAAAGGGTGATAAAGTTATGCTTGTTGCTGGAAGTAAAGATACAAAGGTAAAAGCTGGAGATTGGATTAAAGCAATTGCACCTATTGTAGGTGGTGGTGGCGGTGGACGTCCTGATTTTGCACAAGCTGGTGGAAAAGATGTAAGCAAAATAAAAGAAGCTAAAGTAGAAGCATTAGCATATGCTAAAGCGAATATCTAATAATGACTGAATTATTTAACAATTTTTCTTCATTAATAATTTTTTTACATGTAATATCCGCTGTATTATGGGTAGGCGGAATGATTGCAATTAGATTTGCAGTTCATTACTCTATTCAAAATATAGTAGAACCAAAGATAAAAATTGAGCGAACACTAGAGAATTTAAAGAGATTTTTCAATATGGTTATTCCTGCAATTCTAATATTACTTATAACAGCCGTTATCATGATAATAGCTTTAGGATTTAAAGGAACACCTTTATACAGTTTTGTAATAGTTAAAGAAGCTATATGGACTATTATGACAATAGTATTCATAATTATTTATGTAAAAAGAAACAAAGCAGAGAAAGCTTTTATAGAAGGTGACTTTTTAACTGCTAAAAATAACCTAGTACCTATTGCTAAATATTACATTCCATTAAATATTATCTTAGGAATTATAGCTATTTACCTAGGTGTTACATTAAGAGGATTCTAGTTTTAACTAGTATCTTCTAAAATGATATGCTTAAATATAAGAAGGATTAAAGATTGATTAAAAAAGTTTATTTGACATTACCTTTACTTATATTTCTAAATGGCTGTGCAAATAAACCTGATGTTTATGTAGAAAATACTCTATTCATAAATAATACTAGTGCTAATACTAATAAAATAAATCTTCCCTTAGAGAAAAAGAACCTACCTCGAGAGAAAAACTTAACAATTACAGAAGAAGTAAAAAATAACTCTGCAAACATAAATAAAAAGATCATGCACTTTTATAATGAATGGAAAGATGTAAAATATAAATTTGGAGGGAATTCCAAAAAAGGTATTGATTGTTCTGCTTTCACACAAAGAATTTATAAAGAAAAATTTAATATCAAAATTCCAAGAACTACAAGAACACAAGTTAAAGCAGGTAAAGAAATTACTAAATCTGAACTTGAATTAGGTGATTTAATATTCTTTAAAACTGGAAAGGTTGATAGACATGTTGGTGTTTATATAGGAAATGGAGATTTTATGCATGCTTCAATAAAAGGAGTAAAACTTTCTAAAGTAGATAAGCCTTTTTACAAAAAAGCCTATTGGACATCTAGAAGAATTATAGATTAATATCTTCTAAACACCTCCGTATAAATATAACATTATAGGTATATAAATTATTGATATCAAATTACTTAATAATACTGTAAAAGATGCTTTTTGTGGCTTTGCATTTAATAAAACTGCAAGGGTTATTGTATTTCCAGCAAGAGGTACTATTGAAAATAAAAATAAAACATCATAAATATCTTCATTTAATAATCCAAAAAAATTTTTGTCTATAAATATAATAAAAAGTATTGATAACGGCCAAAAAATGAATTTAAAAAAATATGCAATTTTTATATATTTTTTATCCATATCTTCTTCTAAGTTAAATCCTTTCATTCCCATACCAAGCATCATCATTCCTAATATTCCAAATACCCATTTAATTACTTCAAAATATGGAATTACAAAAGATGGTATATCTATACCAATAGCATTTAAAGAAAGTCCTGCAATAAAAGCATAAAGTAATGGAAGTTTTATTATTTTAACAATTGATTCACGTGCTGTAAAAGAACCTTTTGCTGTTACATAAAAACCTGTAGTATTTTCATAAAATAAAGAAGCTAAAGTAGCAAAAATAAACATATTAGCATTTTGAGGAGATAATAAAATCATAGCAAGAGGAATTCCAAAATAACCAGTATTTCCTGTACCACAAGTAAATGCCAGGGTATTTATACTAGCATCTTTCCATTCGTTTTTATATCGATACAATATAAAAAATGCAATACTAGAACCAAATACAAATACAAAAATAGGTAAAAATAATAATTGAAAATTAATTTCAATTGATAAAGTAGCAAAAAATATTACAGCTGGACCTAAGATATAAATAAGTGTAAAAGCAACATAATCTCTTCTAACTTTTAAATATTTTGTTAAAATATATCCAACTATAATATTTAGATATAAAGGTGAAATTTTTGATAGTAAAATTAGAAATAGATTCATTAAGTAGTCACTTCTTTGTAAGATTAAATTAATTGTATCAAATCTTAGTAAAAAAAAGAGTAAATATTAATATCCCTGCAAGACTTTAAAATTAATTCATACCTTTTTTAGAAAAATTGATAAATAAATACCAATTCCAATTAATAAAATACCTATTAAATGATAAATCTCTAGTCTTTCTCCTAAAAAGAAATAAGCCAAAATTGCTCCAAAAATAGGCATAAGATGAGTAAACTGACCAGCCTTATTAGCACTAAGTTCTATAATTGACATATTCCAGAAATAAAATGAAATTAAAGAAGGGAAAACTACTATATATATTAAAGAAAACAAAACCTCATCTTTTTCTAAAAAGCTTAATTCAAAACTATATCCTAAAAAAATAAATACAAATGAAAGTATTATCATTCCAATAATAACAGTAAGACTTAAAAAATCAAAAGCATTTAATTCTTTTGGTTTAAATTTTAAAAGTACAGTATAAAAAGCCCAAAGAATACAAGCAAGTATTACCCATAAATCACCTGACGTAAACTCTAATGTAATAATGTTTTCTAACTTACCTTTTAATATTAAGAATACTACACCTAAAGTAGAAAGAGTAATTCCTATGCTTTGTAGTTTTGTAATTTTTGTATTGAGCATAATTGAAGATAACACAATAATTATAATAGGTATACTTGAATTAATTAACAATGCATTAGTTGCAGTTGTAGTTTGTAAACCATAGTATAGTACTGTATTAAATGCAGAAATACCTATTATAGAAAACATCAAAATAAGTAAATATTCTTTTTTTAAGACCTTCATAATATGATTAAACCTATAAATAAAGTAAGGTAATAAAATAAGTGAAACAAAGAACCATCTAAAAAAAGCTAGTTGAACAGGTTCTACTTCAGTTGAAATAAGCCTTCCGAAAACAAAATTTCCAGACCAAAAGAAAACAGTAAGTGTTAAAAACACATAATACTTCATTTATTTAGTTTTAAGAATGTCAGTTCTTTTCCTATTATATGTATATTCTAAAATAGTTGCTATTGATCTTGTATATGGAGAATCTATTCCTTGCTTTTCACAATTTTTTATAACAACACCACAGATTTCATCAAGTTCTAAATCTCTATTATTTTCGGTATCAACCCACATAGATGGTTTTACTGATTGAAAAGTTTTCATAAGCTCAAACATTTTATTAGCATCTTCTTGTTTTAAATTAACTCCTACTGCATTTGATGCACTTGCTGCTTCACTCATAAGTCCATATATTAATTTTGCTGTTTTTTCATTTTCTAATAAGGGTCCAGATTCTTCTTGTAAAAGTGCACAAATAGCATTTACTCCATTATTAATAATTAATTTATTCCAAAGTTCTAATTTAATATCTTCACAAATAAATGTGCTAGTTTGTGTTTTATCCAATATATATTTGAACTCTTTTAAAAAGTTATTGTTTTTTTTTGTCTGCTTTAAAGCTCCTATTAGCGTTTGTACTTCACCAGAACAATGAATATGACCCAATTCTACAGTATGAGATACAATAAGTCGAGTTAGTCCTCCTATTACATATTCTGTAGGATAATATTCACACATCACATCTTCATTTTCTACACCATTTTGTAAAGAAATATAATAAGGGATTTTTGTAGCTGATGATTTTTTAATCCATAAAGCTAAAGATTTCGAAATACTTTCAGTACTCATAGCTTTTGTAGCAATTATTACAGCATCAAAATCTTTTGATTCTAGCTCTAATAATTCTTCTACACTTAATGCATTTACTTTATCTTCTATTATATAATTTGGATGTGTTATTTTTAATTTATTCTTTTTTAAATACGATAAATTTTCACCTCTTGCTACAAATGTGATATTACAACCAACTTTATGTAAAATCATTCCATAATAAGCTCCAATTCCTCCAGCTCCAATTACTACAATATTCATATTAAAAATCCTAAATTATATTTATATATTTATTTTACACTATTTATTAAAATTGTATTATATACAAATTGAGTATAATTTATATAAAAAGGCTTACATTGATACGACTTGGTTCAAATTCTAAAACAAGAGCTCTACTGTTAGCAAATGCAAATATAGAATTCATTCAAAATGGTGGGGTTTTTGATGAAGATTCGATAAAGACCACAAACCCTAAATCTTTTTGTTATGAAGCGACAAAAGGAAAGTTTAATGAACTTTATAGAAAATACGGAGTAAAGGATATGCCTTTACTAGTTGCAGATAGTGTAGTTACAACTAAAGGACTGCTATTAAGAAAAGCAAAGGATGAAGATGATGCAAGAAGAATGCTTCAACTTCAAAGTGGAGCTGAAACTTCTGTAATTACTTGTATGATTTATAAATCAAAAGACAAAGAAATAATTGATATGTCAATAACTACATATATTTTTAATGAATTTGATCAAAATGATATAAATGAATATATTAAATCAGGAGATTGCTTTGGAAAAGCAGGTGCTATAATGGTTGAAGGATTCTGTAAACCTTACATAAAAGAAGTTAAAGGATATGAGAGTACTGCTATGGGATTGTGTATTGAAAAACTTAAGTCTTTTATTTGAATATACTTAAAATAAAGACTTAATAATAGTTACCATTCCAATATGCATATTATAATTTCCCACTGGAAAATCTAGGTGATCTTCTTCTGTAAGATTTACTTTGTATGAACTAAGGTATTTACCCAAAACTTCTAAATCTATTTCTTTATAATCAGTATCTTTATATGAAGTTCTTAATAACTTATTATTTGTGTTACTTAATTCTAAAGTGAAGGCAAGTGTTCTTAGAGAAATTAAATCAGTCCATTTATAAAATAGCTCAGAAGTTAATTTTTCTTCTTTATTTCCCTCAGGAGTAAATAAAATATTTTGTTTTTCTAAAGGTAATAAAACAGATAATATTGCATCTACAAAAGGTACAATTTTTTCTTTCCAAAATGGAGCTTCATCACTCTTTTCTAATTTATTAGATACATAATCTAGAATTTCTCTTTTTGTACTGTTTTGTAAAAGTTCACTTAATTTATCATTCATTTTATTCTCTTTACTAAATCTACTGGCAGTAAACCTAAACTTTCTTCTACAAGCTTAGTATCACCGTGATCTATGAATTTATCTTCATATTCAAATGATGTAAGTTTTATACTAATATTTTCATCATTTAAAAACTCTAAAATAGCACTTCCAACCCCACCTTGTTTTTGAGAATCAGAGAATACATACCAATCGTCATATCTTTTAGCTAAATCTTTTAAACACTCACTATCTATTGGCTTAACGAATCTCAAATCTACAATAGCAATATCTTCATTATGAAGTTTTTCCGTTTCGCATGCTCGACCAACACCCGCACCATATCCAATAAATAGTTTTTTACTATTACCTTCTTTTAATATTTGTGCTTTACCTAACTCAAATGGAACAACAGGAAAGTCAACTTCTGTAAATGCACCTCTTGGATACCTAATAGCACTAGGACTAACTAAAGTATAAGCAAAAGATAAACCTTCTTCTAAAGTTTCATTATCTCTTGGAGCAAATACAATCATATTAGGAATAAATCTTAAATATGAAATATCAAAAGCGCCTTGATGTGTTTCTCCATCATTTCCTACAGTTCCTGCTCTATCTATTGCAAAAACTACTGGTAAATCCATTAAACATACATCATGGATAATTTGATCAAAACCACGTTGAAGAAAAGTAGAATAAATAGTAATATATGGTTTAAATCCCTCTTTTGCCATTGCTGCCATAGAAGTAACTGCATGTTGTTCAGCAATTGCAACATCCCAAAAACGTTCTGGAAATTTTTCAATTAATTTATTTAAACCCGTACCACTAGGCATTGCAGCAGTAACACCTACAATATTTTTATGTTTATTTGCTAATTCACATAAAGCATCGGCAAATACTGCTGTTGCTGCTTTAGCACTTGCTTTCTTTATAAAAGTCCCGTCTTTAATGTTAAAAGGACCAACACCATGCCAGTGTTCATGTTGACCTTCAGCTATTTCATAACCCTTTCCTTTTACTGTTCTTGCATGAACAATAACAGGTTTTTTCATTCCCTTAGCTAATTCTAAAGTATGAATAACTTCTTTTAAATTGTGTCCATCAATAGGCCCAATATAATCTATACCCATCTCTTCAAATAAAATACCAGGAGTAATAAGCTTCATAGCTTCTTCCATTCTTTTGGCAATATAACTTGTACCCTCAGGCATATTATTTTTAATAAAATTATTAACTCTTTCTTTGAAACCTTGATAAGTTTTTCCAGCAAGTAATTTAGAAAGATGCTTTGATATTGCACCTATTGGTTTTGCAATAGACATTTCATTATCATTTAAAATAATTACAACAGGAAGTTTTAAATCACCTAACTCATTTAAGGCTTCATAAACCATTCCAGCAGACATGGAACCATCACCTATCATAACAACAGGTACTCTATCTTCTTCTTTAAGTTTTATTGACTTAGCAGCACCAACAGCTAATGAAATTGAAGTTGAACTATGCCCTGCAATAAAATAATCTGCTTCAGATTCATTAGGTTTTGTAAAACCACTTAATCCTTTAAATTGTCTAATAGTTTCGAATTCTTCCCATCGTTGTGTTAATAATTTATGAGGATAACACTGGTGAGAGACATCGAATATAAAAGGATCACTATATGCATCAAAAACCTTATGCATACCTACAGTTAATTCAACTGCTCCTAAAGTAGAAGAAAAGTGACCACCTTTTCTAGATACAACATCAATAATTCTATCTCTTATATCTTGTGATACTTTTTCTAATTCTTCGAGCGATTTATCTTTTATATTCATATCTTCTCCCAAAGTTTATTTTAACTTGTCTAATACCGTATCTAATACTTTAAATACTTTTGTATTTTGACTCATTGAACCAATTGTAATTCTTATTGCATTAACACCATAACCTGTTAAATCTCTTACAATTACACCTCTTTCAAGTAAGTTTTGAGCAACTTCTTTTGAAGAGTACAGTTCTCCAAGTTTTATTGTTATAAAGTTTGTATATGAATCAATATAATCAAAACCTTTAGATTTTGCATACGCTTCATATCTTTTCATTTCATCAAAGTTTTTAACAATACACTTCTGAACAAATTCTTCATCTTTTAAAGCTTCAATAGCAGCTGCTAAAGTTAATGTTGTGATATTAAAAGGAGCACGAAGTTTGTATAATGTTTTAATGATATTATCATTAGCTATTCCATAACCAACTCTCATACCGCCTAATCCATATGCTTTAGAAAAAGTTCCCAAGTAAATACAATTTGAAAACTTAGAGATTAAATCTTTAGGATTTATATTTTTTTTCTTATCTTTAAAAGATGCATATTCTTGATAAGCTCCATCAACTACAACTAAAGTATCTTTATCAATAGTCTCTAAAAATGCATAAACATCATCTTTATCTAAACACTCTCCCAAAGGATTATTTGGCAAACAAAGAAAAATTATATCTGCCCCATGTTCTTTATACATTGAAGAAAACTGTTCTAAGTTATGTTCATCATCTTTTGTTTTCAAAATTTTTGAACCAGTTTGTTTTCCATAAATTTCATACATTGCAAATGTAGTATTGCTCATTAAAATTTTAGAAGTACTATCACATTTAGCATGTACACAGAATTCTAAAATTTGATCACTTCCCGAACCAACAATTACATTTGATTCTTTTACATCAAATTTATTTGATAAAGCTTCTTTTAATTCATACATTGAATCGTCTGGATAAACAAACATATTTTCAGCAATTTCTTTAATTTTTGAAGTTACTATTGGTGATGTTCCATATGGATTTTCATTAGAAGCTAATTTAACAATATCTTTTGGATCAATTCCATATTCTCGTACAACTAATTCAATTGGTTTTCCTGCTTCATAAATTGAAACATTGTCTAATACTTTATTAAAATTCATTTGTTTTCCTGTTTTTATTACTATTAAATATCGTGTATTTCTTTCACATAAGACCCTAAAATTTTTATTGAATCTTTGTGTTTATCTAATATTTCTTTTATCCCATCATCATCTTTATGTCCATCAAAATCAATAAAGAATATTGAATTTCCTTCAGCAATATGAGATTTAATCTTAGTAAAGTTTACACCAGCATTTTTAAAATCAATTAAAAAATCAACTAATGCTCCTTGTTTATCTGAAAGTTTTACTAAAATTGATGTTTTATCATTTCCACTTTGTCCATTTTCAAAATCACTAATTATAAAAAATCTTGTTCTATTATTATCTTTATCTTCTATATTTTCAAATAAAATAGGAAGATTATTTAACTTTGCACCTACATGAGGGCAAATAGCTGCACTTCCAGGTTCATTCATAGCAATTTTAGCAGCTTTTGTAGTTGATTCAATAGGTATTTGTTCAACCTCATCCAAACCAAAATTTGCCAAAAATTTTCTACATTGTTCAAATGCAATATCTTTTGAATAAATTCTTTTTATATCTTTAATATTATCACATGTTGTAGCTAATGTATGATGAATATCAAGTACAACTTCTGCAATAATCTTCAAATTGTACTTATTTAAACAATTTATAGTATCTGTTACTATACCATTTGAAGAGTTTTCAATAGGTACAACACCAAACCTAGCTTTTTTAGTATCAACTTCTCTAAAAATTCCTTTTATAGATGCAATTGAAACATAAGAACTCATGGCACCAAATCTTCCTTCAGCTGCTTGATGTGTAAATGATCCTTCTGGTCCTAAGTAAGCTACATTTTCTGGTAATTCAAGATTTCTTGATATTGCAAAAATTTCTAAAAAAAGTGCTTCAATAGCTGCTCTATTTAATTTTCCTGTATTTAAAGATTCCAATCTATCAATAATAGCTTTTTCCCTCTCAGGTCTATAAATAGCTCCACCACTGTGTGCTTTTAAAACTCCTACCTGATGAACAACTTCCATTCTTTCATTAATTAGTTTTAATAATTGATCATCTATATTATCAAGCTTATCTCTTAATTCTAATAACCCTACTTCACTCATAAGTACCCTTTTCTCTATTAACTAATTAGTTATTTTATAAATTCTTCTTCATGTGCAATTAAATCTTCAAAAGTTTCTCTTTTTCTAATTAGTCTGTCTTTACCATTTTCTACTGCAATCTCAGCTACTTTATTTCTTGTATTATAATTTGATGCCATTGTAAAACAATAAGCACCTGCAGAATATATTGCAACTAAATCATTATGTTGCGTTTGTGGAAGATTAATATTTTTAGCAAAGAAATCTCCACTTTCACAAACAGGACCTACTAAATTACAATCAGTTAAATCCTCATTATCATTTAATACTTCAACTTTGTGATATGCATCATATAAAGCAGGTCTAATTAAATCATTCATAGCTCCATCAACAATTACAAATCTTTTATTTCCATTTACTTTTTCATAAAGTACTTTAGATACGAACACTCCTGAGTTTCCTACTAAGAATCTTCCTGGCTCACAAACAATTGTAATATCTAAACCAAATAAACACTCTAAGATACCTTGTGCATATTCATTAGTATCAATCAATTTTTCATCATCGTAAACAATACCTAAACCACCACCAACATCAAAAAATGAAAGTTCAATTTTAATAGCTGCAAGATTTCTTACTAAATCAGATACAATTTTTACAGACTCTTTAATTGGTTCAAGCTGTGTAAGTTGAGAACCAATATGACAATGAATTCCTGTTGGATCTAAATTTTTAGAATTTTTACATTGAATATACATTCTTTTTGCGGTATCAATATCAACTCCAAATTTATTTTCGTGTAAACCTGTTGAAATATATGGATGTGTTTGAGGATCAATGTTAGGATTAACTCTAATTGAAATTCTCGCAATTACATCTAACTCTTTTGCAATATTTTCAACTCTATCAAGTTCTGCTGCACTTTCGACATTTATCATTAAAATACCAAGACCTAAAGCTTCTTTTATTTCACTATCAATTTTCCCAACACCTGAAAAAATAATTTTGTAAGCTTGAATCCCTACTTTTAAAGCACGTTTAACTTCACCAATTGATACACAATCAGCACCTGCTCCTAAATTTGCTAAGTGTTTTATAACTGAAAGGTTAGAATTTGCTTTTACAGCATATGCTAAAATTGATTTTCTTGCTTTAAAAGCACCTTTTAGTTCTTCATATTGTCCTGTAATATGGTCAAAATCGTATACATAGTATGGTGTTTGATATTTGTTTGCTAATTCTTTAAAATCTATATTCATTTTTATAATTTTCCTATTTCTTTATTCATTAAAATTTTAATTCTAAATTCAGTAAATTCAGAACCAAAACTTCTAATAGATTAGAAAGTGTGAGATTTTGTCTTAGACCAAGGCAGAAAAAGAAAATTAGGCAGGAGCATACATAAAGTATGTGAGTGCCTAATTTTCTTTTTTCAACGCAGGTATAAGTCAAAAGCTTACGCTTTATAACTATTTATTTCCATCCCAAGCAATTGTCTGTTTACCATCTTCATCAAATGAAACTGCTGGCATACCCATAATATTAAATCCACCATCAACATAATGAATCTCACCTGTAACTGCTGAACTTAAGTCTGATAATAAATACATACCTGAATTTCCAACTTCATCAATTGTTACATTCTTTTTCATAGGAGAATGAGCTTCATTCCATTTAAGCATAAATCTAAACTCACCAATTCCAGCTGCAGCTAAAGTTTTTATTGGACCTGCTGAAATAGCATTTACTCTAATTCCATCTTTTCCTAAATCTTCGGCCATATACTTAGTAGTCATTTCTAATGCAGCTTTTGCAACACCCATAAGATTATAATTAGGAATATATTTTGCTCCACCATAGTAAGTAAGAGTTAAAATAGATGAGTTATTTGATAATAATGGTTTTAATTCTCTTGTTATTTCAATAAGTGAATAAACAGAAACATCCATTGCTATATCAAATGCTTCTTTAGAAATATCATAAAATCTTCCTGAAAGTCCTGATTTTGGTGCAAATGCAATTGAATGAACAATAAAATCTATTTGCCCCATATCTTTTTCTAATGACTCTCTTAAGGCTACAATTTCAGAAGGATTTGAAACATCACATGCATAGACTTTATCAGAACTCCCAAACTCAGCAGCGATTGGTTCAACTCTTTTCTTTAGAGAATCATTTAAATAAGTAAATGCAATCTCTGCTCCTTGTGCTGCACATGCTTTTGCAATACCATAAGCGATTGACTTATTATTTGCAACTCCTAAAATTACACCTTTTTTGCCTTTCATAAACATCTATAAATCCTTTGTATTTTCAATAATTTGTTTAAAATCTTCTACTATCCACGAAGCCGTTCCAATTAAAGCTCCATCTACACCCTCTAAAGCACATATATCTCTAACATTTGCTACTTTAACACTTCCACCATATAAAAGTGGTTTATTAATTTTAGATTTAATAGCAGAGTGAACTGAAGTAATATCATTATTTGTAGCTGTTACTCCAGTTCCAATTGCCCAAACAGGTTCATAAGCTAAAATTAGATTTTCATAATTTGTATCAATTCCAACAAATTGCTCATAAATATACTCTAAAGTCTTTTCAATTCCTTGCTCTTTTACTTCTAAAGGTTCTCCTATACAATAAATAATTTTGTATCCAAGTTCACTATAAAAAGAGAATTTTTTTGCTATTTCTTCTTGAGACTCACCTAAAATATGTCTTCTTTCACTGTGACCTATTAAAATAGTTTTGATTTCAAACTCTTCTAATTGCTCTGTACCAATTTCACCTGAAAAAGAACCACTTTTTGTCGCATAAGCATTTTGAGTACCAATAATTAAGTTTGAAACCGTATCAAAAGAGTTTAACGATGTAGATGTTGGAAAGATATATATATCATTAGAAATACTATTTGATACTAAAAAATCATTTACTTCTTTTACAAAAGAAGATGTTGATTTTCTTGTATGATTAGTCTTAAAATTTGAAGCAATAATTGACATTAATCTTCCTCTAACACAAGAGCTTTAACACCTGGTAAAATTTTTCCTTCAATTAGTTCTAATGAAGCTCCACCACCAGTTGAGATGAAAGTCATTTCATCTTCATCACCAGTAACTCTAACTAAGTCAGCAGTATCTCCACCACCTACAACTGTTGTAGCAAATGAAGAAGCTACTGCATGTGAAATTTTAGTACTTCCTTTTGCAAACTTATCCATTTCATAAACACCCATTGGTCCATTCCATAAAATTGTATTAGCATCTCTTAAAGCAAGCGAAAACATTTGTGCTGATGCAGGACCAATATCAAGTCCCATCCAAGTGGATGGTATTTCTTGCACTGTTACAAGTTTTGCAATTGCCTCTGCATCAAATGCTTGGGCTGCTACTACATCTACTGGTAAGTAAAACTTAACACCTAATGCTTTAGCTTCTTCCATAATTTTTAAAGCTTCTGGAACTAGGTCATCTTCTACTAAAGACTTACCAACTTCATGTCCTAAGGCTTTAAGGAAGGTAAATGCCATACCACCACCTATGATAATTTTATCAACTTTTGGTACAAGATTATAAAGGGCTTCTAGTTTTCCTGATACTTTTGATCCTCCAACAATTGAAACAAATGGACGCTTAGGTTCATGTACAATATGATGGAAAAATTTAATTTCTTTTGCAAGTAAGAATCCAGCTGCTTTTGATTCAATATCAAAATGCTGTGCAATTCCTTCAACAGATGCATGAGCTCTATGCGAAACACCAAATGCATCATTTACAAATACATCAGCCATAGATGCTAAAGTTTTACTAAGCATTGGATCATTTTTAGTTTCACCTGCATCAAATCTCATGTTTTCTAAAAGTAAAATCTCACCTGTTTGTAAATTCTTAGCCATAGAAATAGCTTCTTCGCAAATAATACTTGGAGCTAATTTAATTTCTTGTTTTAGTAGTGTGTGTAATCTTTTTGCAATTGGCTTTAAAGAGAACTGTTCTTCAAAACCATTCTTTGGTCTACCAAAATGAGAGGCTAGAATAATTGAACAGTCATTATCAATACAATACCTAATAGTATTAAGTGCAGATCTAATTCTTCTATCATCAGTTATGTTATTATATTCATCCATTGGAACATTAAAATCACATCTAATAAATACTCTTTTACCCGTTATATCAATATTTTTAAGTTCTTGTAATTTCATTATTTACCTTTATTTTAAGTTCTAATTATTAGCTACGTGTACACCCATGTCAACAAGTCTTGAAGAATAACCCCATTCATTGTCATACCATGCTAGAACTTTTACCATATTTCCTTCAATAACTTGAATAGTATCTAAAGGAACTACAGTTGATAACTCTTCACCATTAAAATCAGAACTTACTCTACCTTCTGTATCAATACCTAAAATACCTTTTAAATATCCAGTTGATGCTTTAGTAAATGCAGATTGAATTTCTTCTAAAGTTGTATCTTTTTTAAGGGTAACCGTTAAGTCAACTAATGAAACATTTGGAGTTGGTACTCTAATTGCTTGACCATTTAATTTTCCATTTAAATGTGGCATTACTTTTCCAATTGCCTTAGCAGCTCCTGTTGATGCAGGAATTAAATTTGTAGCACCTGCTCTACCTTTTCTTGGATCTTTTTTATCTTTGGCATCCAATATTGGCTGAGATGAAGTATATGAATGAATAGTAGTCATTAAACCTTTTTCAATTCCATATTCATCATCTAAAAGTTTTGCAACTGGTGCTAAACCATTTGTAGTACAAGAAGCATTAGAAACAATTGCTTGTCCTGCATAAGTCTTTTCGTTTGCTCCCATTACAAAAGTTGGAGTATCATCTTTAGCAGGTGCACTCATTACAACTTTTTTAATTCCACTATCGATATAAGGTTGAACTGAATCCATTGTCAAAAATGCACCCGTACATTCTAAAACAACATCAGCACCTAATGCAGCAAATTCTAATTTAGAAGGATCACGTTGGCTTAAAAGTTTAGCTTTATCATTTCCAATATAAACATATCCATCTTCTACTTTGATATCTTGTCTATTTCCATGAACAGTGTCGTATCGAAGATTGTATTGAATCATTTCTTCACTACCACTTGCATTAACTGCTACTAATTCAACATCTTCTCTGTTTGCAACAATTCTTGCAACACATCTACCAATTCTACCTAATCCATTAATTGCAACTTTAATAGCCATTTTATTCCTTGTATAAATTGTAATTGTAGATATTTTATCGAAAAATTGCTATAATATTATTTAAGTATATAACAAAGGTATGAATTAAGTGCAACTTGCAGTATTTGGCGGTAGTTTTGATCCTATTCACATAGCTCATGAAGCGATTGTAAATGAGTCAATAAAAGAACTTGATATTGATAAATTAGTTGTGGTTCCTACATATTTAAATCCTTTTAAAAATAGCTTTCATTTAGAACCAAGAGTAAGAGAAGAACTTTTAAAAAAAGTATTTTTTGAGAATCCAAAAGTTGATATTAGTGATTATGAAATAAAACAAAATAGAGCAGTTTATAGTATTGAAACTATCAAATATTTGAAAAAGTTATATAATGCATCTAAAATTTATTTAATTATTGGTGCAGATAATTTAACAAATTTACATAAATGGGACTCAATTGATGAATTAAAATCTTTAGTTCATTTTGTTGTTGCTTCTAGAAAAAATTTTAGAAAAAATAATTTTGTTGAGTTTAGGAAATTAAAAATTGATATTAATATCAGTTCTACAATGTTAAGAGATGAAATTGATTTGGATTTTATACCTATACAAATAAAAGAAGATATAATAAATCTTCAAAGAAAAGAAAAAGGTTAATTCTTGAATAGATTAGAAACTATTAAAACGCTTTTAGATGAAAAAAAAGCAGAAAATATTGATGTTATTGATTTAACATCAAAAGATTATATTGTTGATTATGTTGTAATTGCAACTACTTTAAACTCAAAACACGGTTTTGCATTATTAGACTACTTAAAAGAAGAACTAAAACCACTAGGTGAAGAATTCTTAAGAGTGAATGAAGATGATAACTGGACTGTTATTGATTTAGGAGATATGTTTATTCACTTAATGAGTGAAGATTATAGAAAAAAATATTCTTTAGAAGATTTTTTATCTCAATTAGACTCAAGAGAATAGAGTTTAAACTCAATTCTCTTTATCTTTTAGTATTTTTGTTATTTTAATAATTTTTAATTTATTAAAATAACATACTACATTTTATCCTTAGCCTTAATGCCTAATAAATCTAAACCAACTCTAATACTCATTGCTGACATACTAAGAGCTTTTAAATACATATTCTGTTCAGTACTACCTACTATTTTATAGTCATTATAAAACTTATGAATAGATGCTGCTAGTGATGTTAAATATTCTGTTATCTTTTGCATTTCTCTTTTAGCAAAAGCTTCATTTAGAACTGAACCTAACAATAATGATTCATAAATTAAATTTAATCCATCTTGATTTAAATTTTCAAAACTTTCATCTTTTATGTCATCAAAAGTTAGTTCTGCTTTCTTAAATACTTGATTGATTCTTGCATGAGCATAATTAATATAAAAAATTGGATTTGAAGAATCTTGATTAGTTAATCTATCCAAATCAAATTCTAAATGAGTATCACTTTTTTTAGTTAAGAATACAAATCTTAAAGCATCTGAACCAATGTCGTTTGTAATATCAGACATTAAGATTACATTTCCTGCACGTTTACTCATCTTATATGGTTCACCACCTTTTAAAAGTGAAACCATTTGAGATAAAAGTACTTCAAGTTTTTTTGAATCATTTCCTAAAAACTCGATTGCAGCTTTAACTCTTTTAATATAACCATGATGATCAGCTCCCCAAATATTTATATATTCATCAAAGCCTCTGTCATATTTATTTTTATGATAAATGATATCACCTGCAAGATATGTAGGAATTCCATTATCTCTTACAACTACTCTATCAACATCATCTCCTACATTTGTAGATCTAATCCAAACTTTTTCATCTTTTTTATAAAGTGAATCATTATCTTCTAAAATTTTTCTAGTTTCTTCCCATAAAGGATAAAGTGATTTTTCAGAAACAAAGGTATTAAACTCAATTCCTAAATCTTTTAAATCACTTACAATTATATTCATAACTAAATCTTTAGCAAAAAAAGCTATTTCTTTATATTTTGATTCGTCATAAATAACTTCTTTTCCAAATTTTTCAATCACAAGTGGTGCAATATCAATTAGATAATCACCTCTATAATAAGTTTCAGGATATTCAACTGTCTCATTAAAAATAAATTCTCTAGCTGCTAAAGAAATAGAAAGACCTAACATATCCATTTGTGAACCAGCATCATTTACATAATATTCAGTAGTAATATCAAAACCTAAATGTCTTCCAACTCGTGCTATTGTATCACCTTGGATTGCACCACGAGCATGACCTATATGTAGTGGACCTGTTGGATTTGCAGAAACATATTCTAATAAAATTTTTTTATCTTTTTTTGTTTCTTTTGCAAAAGCATTCTCATTACTTAAAGCAGTATCAACCAAAGATTGTAAAAAGCTATTTGATAATTTGAAGTTTATAAAACCTTTTACAGCTTCAACTTTTTCAAACATTGATGTATCATTAAGTTTAGATGCTAATTCTTCGGCAATTATCATTGGTGATTTTCGTAATTCTTTTGCAAGTGAAAATGCAACAGGAGTTGCATAATGACCAAAAGAAATATCTTTTGGTTTTTCAAGAACAACGCTTGTTTCTAATATTTTTTCTATATATTCTTTTACTAAATTTTGCAATATATACTCTTAAACTGTTTTAGTTTCGTTTTTGTCTTCTACTTTAGCTTCTGTTTCAGCTTTTTTTTCGATTTCATCATTTTTTTTATCAGCAACTTCAGTTTCTTCATCATCTTTTACAGCTTTTTTGAAGTTCTTTATTCCAGAACCAAGACCTTTAGCTAATTCAGGTATTTTCTTACCTCCAAATAGTAGTAATACTACTAATGCTATTAATATCCATTCCATTCCGCCAGGCATTCCCATGACTAATCCTTATGTTAATTTGAGCTTATTATAACTTGTTAATGCTTAAAATTTTTTTGTTATTTATTTAAAAAGAAAATTGATAATTTTATATCCAGAACCTGCTGCTATAATTGTTCCAAATACATTTAAAACTACATTTGTAATCGCTAGGTAAGTAGATGTTCCAAAAAGTAAATATGATTCAATAGCAAATGCAGAATATGTAGTAAGAGCACCTAAGAATCCCGTAGTTAAAAAAACTTTTAAAGTATCTGATACTGTAATATGAGCAAAGTACGCAAATAAAATTCCTATAATAAAAGAACCTAATATATTTACTAGTAAAACTCCCATTGGAAATTCAAGTGGAATATATTTGTTTGTAAGATGCACAGTATATGCTCTAGCAATTGCTCCTAAAAAACCTCCTGCACCAATTGCTAATATAGTCTGCCAACTAAGAGTCATGTTTTTTCATTTCATCTTCAAAGGTTTTTTTCATTTTGTCTTCCGTATCTTCAAACCAAGATGTTGATTTATCAGCTTGTATTGGATCTAAGTATATTACTTTTACAATTCCAGGACTTGCTTCAAGTCTTTTTGAGTCAACAATATTTCTAGTGTTTAAAATCAAAACTGGCTGAACTCTTAATTTAAATTTGTTTGCAAGCATTTTTGCACCAGCTTTAAATTTAAGTATTTTTGTTCCATCTGATCTTGTACCTTCAGGAAACATTGCAATAGGACGATTTTTTTCTAATCTGTCTTTTACTTCTTTAAATAAATGGATTATTCCAGCTTTATTTTCTCTATCTATTGATATCATTCTTGGAGCTTTTATAATATGTCCGAAAAAAAACAAATCAGATATTTCTTTTTTTGCAACCCAAGCTAAATCTCTATTATGAATATGTTCCATTACAATAATATCAAGTAAAGATTGATGATTCATTAAAACTAAATCACTAGATTCATCTAATTTACCTTCTGTTTGTATTTTAATCCCTAAGAATTTTATTTGTAACTTCATCCAAATTTTTATAACTTTATGAGTATGATTTCTAAATAAGTACATAGCACAAACAGTAATGGCTACTGTAATTGTAAATTGTATAAAAAGTATGATTCCTCTAATTTTTGCCAAGATTTTCTTCCTTTATCCAACCAATAAAATTGTTCTCAATTCCCATTACTTTTATAAATTCACTTTTTTTATTTAATATTTCAACTCTTTCAGAGTTATCTAACTTAAAAAATATTGTGGAATTATTTGTTGGTAATATATAAATATAAGAATTTTTCTTTACAACTCCAGTTTTATTTGGCATTAAATAAATAATAGCAATAATAAATAATACAATAGAAACACCTAAATATATTTTATTTTTTTTCCAAATATAGAGTAAAACAAATACTAATAACAATAAAACTAATGCTATTTTTTTATATTTCTCAAAATTAGAATTATTTGGGTTTAAATCTGTTTGAGTACTAACTAGTTCATTTTGTAATATTAATGGAATAGTAATAGTTATAAAACTTTTATTTGTAGTATTATAATATTTAAATTGTACTTTTTTCTTGTGTATTGGCATAACAAGATAATAAATCAAGTTTTGATTTGGATAAATATCTATTAACTGTGAAGTACCTTGTTCTTCAATACCAAAAAGATGGAAATCTTCAAGATTTGAGTTTAGAGCGTCTATATCAATAACGGTTAGTGTTTCTTTATTATTGTATTGTTTTGTTTTATAAGCTTTTATTTTAAAGTCTTTTGCAATTATATTAGAGAATTTTTCATCGTCTTTTGCAATATCTGAATAAGAAATACTTTTAGAAGAAAGATTTGATACTTCTATAACCTCTTCATTTTTAATCAATTCATTTGAAAAAGTTGGTAATTCAAACTTTCCATTATTAGCTTTAAAAAAGTATGTATTTTCGTAATTTGCACCTGAAGTATTTATCCATTCAGCATAGGGATTAAGAACTTCTATATTTTTAGAATTTAAAAAAGATGTTTTAATATAATCAAAATCTTCGCTTGTAATTAGTGCTTTTAATGTAACTTCAAATTTTTGATTTTTATAAACTTGTTTGGGAATTTCTTTATATGATACGTATAAATTTTTGGCAGCAAATAAATTTGTTGATAATAAAATGCTCGCTAAAATAATTAGGTTCAAAAAAAATTTCATATTAAGATTCCTAATAAAAGATATAGCCAAAGCTATATCTTTATTGTAAAAAGCCTTTAAGCATTCTTACTCCATCATTTCCACCAAGTAATTCTTCCATTGCTCGTTCAGGATGAGGCATTAAACCAAATATGTTTCTTTCTTTATTACAAATACCTGCAATATTAGAAACTGAACCATTTAAGTTCTCAGTAGTTCCATTGTCATCACAATATTTTAATAAAATTTGATTATTAGCTTCTAATTCTGCTAAACCTTTTACATCAATAAAATAATTACCGTCATGATGTGCAACAGGGATATTAATAAGTTCATCTTTTTTAAGTAAAGACAAGAATGTATTATTATTATCAATAACTTTTAAGTTGTGAAATTTAGAGATAAAATGTAAAGAATCATTTCTTTTCATAGCACCAGGTAATAAACCAGCTTCTAATAAAATTTGGAATCCATTACAAATTCCTAATATTTTACCACCATTTGCTGCATATTCTTGAACTGAATCCATGATATTAGCAAATCTAGCAATTGCACCAGATCTTAAATAATCTCCATATGAAAATCCACCAGGAATTACTAAAAGGTCTGTGTCTGAAGGAATATTTTTTTCCTTATGCCAAACAATTTCTACATCTGCGCCTAATTGTTCAAAAGCATATTGTGTATCATACTCACAATTTGTTCCTGGAAATTGTAATACTGAAACTTTCATATTAACCTACTATTTCGATATCGTAATCTTCAATAACAGTATTAGCAAGAAGTTTTTCACACATTTTAATAACTTCTTCTTTAGCCAAAGCTTCATCTGAAGAGTTTAATTCAATAATAATTTGTTTACCAATTCTTACGTCTTTTACTACTTCTTTGAATCCTAAAGTATCTAAAGCATGATGTGTTGCTTTACCTTGATCATCTAATACGCCTTGTTTTAATGCTACATTTACAATTGCTTTCATTTATTCCCTTCTGTTTATATTTTTGCGATTATATCTAAATCTACCTTTAGTTAGATTAGATAAAAAACTAATAAGTACTGATGATTATAACTATTTACTTAAGCTATTCAAAATTTTTGTATAGCCATTTAAAATAGTATTTTTTATAGATTCAGGTACTTCTACTTCTAATTTTTCACCCGCTTTTAAGTCTTGTGATTTTTCTTTCCAACTATTTGCTTTACCAAAATCTCTAAGAATTTGCTTATCCATTGAGATATAGTTTGCATTTTCAAAATCCTCAAGAGCTATAAATCTTGAACTTTCAGGAGTTAAAACTTCATCACCTAAAACCCATTGACCTTCTTCATCAACGAAAATTTCAAATTTTGTATCAACAACAACAATACCATTGTCATATGCAAATTTTGTAAAATCTATAAATAAGTTTTCCATACTTCCAATAATCTCTGGAAATTTATCTCTAACCAATTTCGAGTTTAAAGGTACATCTTTAACACCTTTAGTAGTTGGTGTAAATAATGGAGTTTCAAATTTGTGCCATTGTTTTAAACCCTTTGATAAATTTAATCCGTATGGATCATTACCATTTTTGCAAGCATCAAATAATGAACCTGTTAAGTAATTTCTAAAAATAAACTCAAATTGTACAATCTCACCATCTATCTTTGCTTCTAAAGGCTTACATAATTCCATAAGTTGACATCTAGGAGCAATTGCTAAACTTTGATCAATTTTTTCAGAAAGTATAGCTGTTTTAATACCACAGTTTTTAGCATATTGTGCACCGTTATTTGAAATTGCTGTTTGAGAAACACCTTTACCATTAATTTCTAAATTTAGTGGAATATCAAATACAGAACATCTGTCACTTCTAACTAGTAAAACTTTTGCATCTTTTCCCGGACATGTATAAAGATCTGCATTTTTACCAATATAAAAAAGGTTATAACCTAATTCTTCAAGTTCATCTATCCCTTTCTTTGATGTTGTCTTTTTTGATTCTGGCCAAAGACCAAGTGCAACAATATCGCTAATTTTCATTTATTCTCCTGCTATTTATTTATGATTATAAGACTTTTTAAAATGCCAATTGAAGTATTTAATTGATTGTCATTAAGAATATCTTCATTAGTAATAATTTTTTTGTCTTCTTTGTTTTCTTTTTCTTTTTTAACTTTTGTATCTACTTTTTCTAATTCACCCTCAAGATGTTTTTTTAAGTCTGCTTCTTTTATTTTGAACTCAGAATTTTCATCTTGCGTAGCTTTACCTGAAAAAGCTATAACATCAGGAGTAACACCTACTGCTTGTATTGTTCTTCCACTTGGTAAATAGTATTTTGCAATCGTAAGCTTTATACTTTCTTTTCTATCTCTAGTTATAGGTAGAATTGCTTGAACAGAACCTTTTCCAAATGTTTTCTCACCAATAACAATAGCTCTTTTATGATCTTGAAGTGCTCCTGAAACAATTTCAGATGCAGATGCTGAACCACCATTTACTAAAACTACCATAGGCAATTTTGATATAGTATTTGAAGAATTTGCTTCAAATTTTTCTTCATCATCTTCATCTCTACCTTTTTGAGATACAATAACACCTTTATCTACAAAAAGATCAACTACTCCAATTGCTTGGGATAATAAACCACCAGGATTGTTTCTTAAATCAAGTACTAAACCTTTAACATTTGGATTATTTTTTATAGCTTTTTCTAAACCTTCTACAACTTTTCTATCAAAACTTGAAACTCTTAAATATAGTAAGTCTTCATTTTCAAATGTTTTAGAAAAGACTGATTGAATTTTAATAATATCTCTAGTAATTCTAATTTTAACAGGTTTGTTCTCACCTTTTCTTACAACAGTAAGTAAAATATCTGTTTTAGGCTTTCCTCTCATGAAAGAAACAGCTTCATCCAGAGTCATATTCAGAGTTGATTTTTCGTCAATTTTTAAAATTATGTCTGAAGATTTAACTCCTGCTTTAAAAGCTGGAGTATCATCAATTGGAGAGATAACAGTCAAAGCACCATCTCTCATGCCAACTGTTATTCCTAATCCACCAAATTCACCTTTAGTTTGAATACTCATTTCATTTGAAGACTTAGCATCTAAAAAAGTTGAATGTGCATCTAATTCTTGCATTAGACCTTTGAGCGCTTTATTTACTATTTCTTCAAGTATTATGTCATCTACATAATATTTTTCAACAGTTCCGATTACTTTTGTTAATTTTGATAAGGACTCAAATCTTGATTTTTCTTCAATTTCTTCTTCTGCAAAAACTGATTGTGTTAATAATAATCCAATAGATAAAGTTAATAATAATTTCTTCATATGTATATAACCTTTAAAATTTATAGACATAAATTATACAAAAAAGTTTATAAAAGTAAGGTTTTATAAACTTTTTTGTACTATATCATCTAGTTTTAAAAAAGGTTTATAATATGAGTATTAAAGAAAATGTTGATTTTGTTAAAGATGAACTAAACAGTGAAGAAAAATTTCTAGAAAGTGTTGTAAAAGTTGAAAGCTTTTATAAAAGATATAAAGCTTTAATCATTGGACTTGGATCAATTGCAGTAGTTGCAATTATAGCAATAAGTATTAATAACTACAATAATGAAAAAAATAAAATTGCAGCAAATATAGCTTTTGACAAAGTTGTTGCAGACCCAAAAGACATCGAAGCTTTAAATACTTTAAAAGAAACGAACAATAAACTTTATGAAGTAGCCATGTATTTACAAGCTAAAAAGGATGGTAATTATCCTGATACAAATATCCCATACTTAAAAGAATTGTCAGAATACAAAAAAGCATTAACAAACAAAAATATTGAAAAACTAAATTCCCTTTCAATGCAAAGTGATTTTTTATTAAAAGAGTTTGCAATATTTAATAGAGCTTTAGTTTTAGTTGAACAAGGTAAACATGAAGAAGCAAAAGTTGCACTTAAATTAATTCCACAGTCATCTAAGGCATCTGAGTTATCAAAATTACTAGAACATTATTTACTTACAAAATAAAGGAATACTATGAAGCACTTTTTGATTTTATTATCTGCATTATTTTTATTAACTGCATGTGGAAGTAAAAAGTATTTTGAACCAGAAAATGTAAAAAGTACTTTGAAAATAGAAAAGTCTAGCTTATCTTCTGCTATAAAATCTATCAACAGAGATGGTGCAACATTAGAAGATGGTACAATTATCACAAGAGATGGAGTTTCAAAATTCAAACTTCCTGAGAATTTTAATTTTTTGAATACAAGTAACACAGGAAAAGTTCTTGCTACTAATTATAAAGATACTTTATTAATTGGGAATAAAGAATTCAAATTTGATAATATCGTAGTCGCTGCTTCATTGAAAGACAATAAACTTGCAGTACTTTATTCAGATAATTCTATTGAGCTATTAGATGTAAATACAAAAAAAACACTATTCAAAGAATATCTCACCATTTCATTAGCAAATGATACAAGAATTGCAAATCCACATTTTATGGGTAACTTAATTCTTTTCCCTACTTTAAATGGAAAAATAATTATTGTTTCTTCTATAACAAATAAATCTGTTAAAAATATATCTGTTGATTTGGATAACCAATTTAACAATATAATATTTTTAAAAGTAATAGAAGATAAACAAACTTTAATTGCGGCAAGTGCTAATAAACTAGTAACAATATCTACAGAGAAAGTAACTTTAAAAGATTTTCAAATTAGAGACATAATTATTAACAAAGAAAGTATTTATTTAGCAACGATTGATGGAAGATTAATTAAGTTAAATTTACAATTAGAAAAGATAAAAAGTAAAAAATTTAAATACTCAAAAATTCATGCTCTTGCATTTACAAATTCACTGTATGCGGTTGAATCACAAAATTATCTAATAAATATAAATGAAGAGTTCACAAACGATACTGTTTATGATTTTGATTTTAATAATGAAGAAAGACTAATTGTAATTAAAAATAAAGTTTATACTAATGAAAGAGAGATAACTCTTCCATAAAAGGCTACTAGGAAAATTCCTAATAGCTTTATTTTTTATTAGCTTCTTCTCTTTCGAAAACTTCTCTACACTCTGTACAGAATTTAGCAAAAGGTTTTGCCTTTAACCTTCCAATAGGAATTGTAACACCACACATAGAACAAGTTCCATAAGAGCCATCTTCAATTTTTTTAATAGCTTCTATTATTTGGTTTAATTCAGCTAATTGATGATTTGCAATCATTCCCTCTGTAAAAGAATCACTTATTACTTCCGCATAATCTAGATCATCTTTTGTTTCTTGTTCTTTTAATTGATCGATGCTCGCTCTACTTCCATTTATATTATTCAAAATAATTTCTTGTCTTTTGATTAATGTATTTTTTAATTCACCAATCTGTTGTTTGTTGGGCATTAAAGTTCTCCTAAATTATATGTGAAATTATATACTTTTTATTATGTATAAAATATAAGACTAGTTCAAAGTAGCGTTTATAGCGACTTTAGAAGAAAAATAATTTAAGAATAAATATTTATAAATTAAAGAATTTAACACTTAATTAATTTAATAAAGATAGAATACATAAATTAAGAATAGGAGATTCAAATCACAAGTTTAAGTAAAAACTTTTTTTTAATGATATTAGTATTGTTTTTTACATTATTCATACTTATTTTTATACAAGCTAATTTTAGACAACAAAGTACATTTTATACCAAAAATATTTCTAATATTATAAGTATTCCAACAATATCTTTTTCTAATTCTAAATTTGAAGCAAGAATCAGAATATATGATGATTTCTCACATATAATTTATCCTGAACAGCAAAGAATAAACTATTTGGATTTTGTATATGAGAACTAGTACTTTTTTAAATTTTTTATTTCTTCTAATTTATAAACATAAATCAAAACATATAGCAATCTCTTTAATATCAATTTTAATTGTATTTTTAATATCTTCAGTTTTATTTATATCTTCATCAATACAAAAAGAAGTATTTAATACTCTAGATGCACAAAGTGATTTTGTAGTACAAAGAATTAATTCTGGGAAAATAGTAAATACTCCTAATTCTTGGATTGATGATTTTAGTGATATAAATGGAATATCAAATATTCAGCAAAGAGTTTATGGACAATACTACTTTGAATCAGCAAATAAATATTTTACAATTGTAGGTGTTGATTTATTTGAAGAATCAACAAATAAAGATATAAAAGAGCTTTTAAAAATACTAAATATTCAAGAGTTTATGAAAAAAAATTCCATGATTATTGGAAATGGAGTAGAAAAAATATTAAGAGAATTTAAATATTTTGAATATTACTTTTTTAGACTGCAAAATAGAGATACAAGAAAAGTATCTATATTTAAAGCTTTACCAAAAGAGACAAATATCATTGCAAATGATTTAATCATTATGGATATTTCACTTGCTAAAGAGATATTAAATATTGGAGAAGATCAATCTACTGATATTGTTTTAAATGTGCCAAATGAGTTAGAACAATCAAATATCAAAATAGAGCTTATTTTAAAGCACTTGGATATTAGAGTTATTCAAAAAAGTGATATCAAAAAAGCCTATGAAAATCTTTACAATTATAAAGGTGGTATTTTCTTAATTCTTTTTATCATTGTGATGATAACTTTTGTTCTAATTCTTTTTCAAAGATATACAATGATTAGTTCAAGTGATAAAAAAGAGATTGGTATTTTAAGAGCTGTTGGATGGAGTATAAAAGATGTTATAAAGCTTAAAATATCTGAAACATTTATTATTGCTTTTATTTCATTTTTAATTGGTGTTATTATTGCTTATATGTATGTATTCTTTTTAAATGCACCAATATTAAGCAATATCTTTTTAGGTTTTGGAAACTTAGAAAATAGTGTCTCCTTTTCACCAAATATTGATTTTTCAACTATTGTTACACTGTTTTTATTTTTTATAATTCCTTTTATTTCTGCCGTTTTAATTCCTACATGGAAAATTGCAGTTATTGAACCAAGTGAGAGTATGAAATGATAAAAGTAAATAATTTAAACAAAGTATTTAATCAAAATACAAAAAAAGAGTTTTACGCTTTAAAAAATATAAATATTAAAATTCAAACTTCATCTTGTGTAATACTAAAAGGAGTAAGTGGAAGTGGGAAGTCTACTTTACTTTCAATCTTGGGAGCTTTATCTAAGCCCTCTTCTGGTGATATAATTATAAATGATGATAGTATTGCAAAACTACCTGATTTGCATAGTTCAGCATTTCGTTCTTCAAATCTAGGCTTTATTTTTCAATCTTATAATTTATTTAATGAATTAAATATTGAAGAAAACATCTCAATTCCTTTAGTTCCTTTAGGTTTCACTCAAAAAGAAATAAATAAAAAAGTTGATGTAGCTTTAAAACTTGCAAATATTGAGCATAAAAAAGATGAGACTGTATCTAATCTTTCAGGTGGAGAAAAACAAAGAACTGCAATTGCTAGAGCTTTAGTAAATAATCCTGATATTATTCTTTGTGATGAACCAACAGCAAATTTAGATAATGAAAATTCATTAAAATTTATTGAAGTTATGAGAAAGCTAAAAAAGCTTAATAAAACAATTATCATAGCAACTCATGATCCAATTTTTGATAAGTTAGATTTTGTTGATAATACTATAAATATAAAAGATGGGAAAATTACATGAATAATGTACTTTTATCGAATGAAATAATAGTATTTTTATTTACTCAAGTAATACTTTTATCACTTCTTACAATCTCATTTTTTTATTCACTTTCAATTATAAAGAATTGGGATTATTCAAAAACTACACAAGGGCAGTATAAACTTGAGAAACGTTCATATTTAGTAATTCTAATCATTAGTTTTACAATGATTATAAAAATATTCCTAATGCCCTATTTTGCATACAGTATTGATATTTTATCGCATATCGTTCCTGGTGCTATGTGTGCTGCTGGAGTTATTGGAGCAAATGAGTATGGACAACCTCTTTTAACTTTTAAAGTTGTTCTTCTATTTTTCATAGGTATTTGGATGATTCTAAATACTCTTGATTTAAAAGAAAAAACTTATCCATATACTAAGAAAAAATTTTATTTCTTTGTTTTAATCTTTATCCTTGTGCTTATTGAAACAGTTGTTGATATTTTATACTTAACAAATATTTCTACAAAAGAACCCGTGCTTTGTTGTTCTGTTATCTTTGGTGCGAGTTCAACGGGAACTCAAATACCTTTTAACCTAAATATTACTATGCTATTGGTTCTTTTTTACCTTCTATATTTTCTAAGTATTTTTGTAAATATTCAAAAGAATCCGTATTTAAATATAATTGTAAATATTCTGTTTATTTATATCTCTTACTATGCAGTTACATATTTTTTTGGAACTTATGTATATCAACTTCCAACGCATCAATGTCCATTTTGTATGTTACAACATGAATATTTTTATATTGGCTATTTTATTTGGGGTTCTTTATTTTTAGGTGTATTTTTTGCGTTTGCTTATTCTGTTTTAAAACTACTTATAAATAAAAGTCTTGATTATGCATTAAAATATTCACTAATCTTTAATACCTTGTTTGTTCTTATTTGTACTTTTTATACCCTTAGGTTTTATTTTGTGAATGGAGTTTTTTTATAAAACTCCCTATATTTTACTTAGACTATTTTAGTAAACTCTTCATAAAGTTTATTATCCAAAGGTTTTTCTAATTTTAAATGAACAGATATAGGTTTGTTTCCTTCATATTGTATAGTATTCGCAAGTCCTAGATAAATAAAGCCTTGTGTTTTTTTATCTACAATTACAAACTTTCTTACAAAAATATGCAGTTTTACATTTAATTTTTTATTATTGATTAGTTTAACTCCATCAATACTATCTTGTGAAGTACTTGGCTTACTTTGATAAGTAAATGTATCTTTTGATAAAAATGTATTATCATAATATGAAGACTTTGAAAACTTCTCTTTTTCTAGATTTATAAATAAGAAGAAATCATCTTTATATTTTAAAAATCCACTTCCTCTAAAAGAAGAGTGTATCTTATTAAAATTACAAAGTTGCGCGATATTTAACATATTGTATTTTGTATATAATTTTAAAAATGGTAAGGAATAATCTTCCCTTCCAAACTCTTTTTCATAGTGAAGTATCCCATAATTTATACTATCTTCAAATATTTTTTTATATTTATCATTTCCTAATAATAATTCAAACTCTTTTGATTTTACTAATTTATCATCTTTAAATTCTACAAGTTTTAAATATCTGCTAACTTGTGCTTTATCAAAGTAATCTTGATTTAAAAAGTTAAAACTATGAAAAATTGTATCGCTATTGATTTTATTTAAATATTTTTTTAAATTTGAAGATGCAATTGTTTCATCTACATAATCATTATTCAATAAATACTTTAATACAACAAATTCATAAACTCTTTTTACAGGAAGTAAATACTCTATAAATCTAATAGCTTTTATAAATACCTCATCTTTAGAATAACTCTTTATCTCTTCATCTTTTTCAACCTTAGCTAAAAACTCAATATACGATTTTGAATCACTTATAAAACTTAAAGGCGATATCAAATCTTCATATTGCAAATAATCAACAAGTTTTGGTCTTTTATTTCCCAAAATTGTTTTAAATTCAAAATACTGCTCTTTTAAATATTTTAAATGATTGAAGTTTTCTTTATCAATTTGTTCTAATATTCTTTGTTTTGAAATCTCATCCATTTTGATAAATACATTTTGCATATTTGCGAAATTGTTTTTAAGTGATATTTTAATACTCTCTTTATCAATTGCTTTATTTCCAATAAGTGCAAGAGCTATTAGATATGCTTTATTATGATTACCAATAAAATCTAAAACTGTTAAAAACTCTTTACCTTTATATTTACGTAAACCACGACCTAATTGCTGAGTAAATACTATAGGAGAGGAAGTAGGTCGAAGCATAAGAACTGTATTTATGGAAGGGATATCAACTCCTTCATTGAAAATATCAACTGTAAATATTACTTCTAAAGAGTTTGTATCATCTTCAAGATTTTTAATAGCTTCTTCTCTTTGACTTATTGTATTATTACTTATTAGATATGTTGAATTTATTCCTCTTTTATTAAACTGCTCACTCATGTAAATACAATGTTCTTTTGAAACACAAAACCCAATCACTTTTCTTTTATATCCACAATAAGAATAAAAGTTCATCTTTTCAATTATATATTCAACTCTTTTATTAACTTTTAAAACTTTTGTTAACTCTTCTATTTTTGTCATATCAATACTTGAATAATCAATACTTTCAATATCCCTAATTCCATAATAGTGAAAAGGTACCACAAGTTTATTTTCCAAAGCATCATTTAGTCTAATGTCACAAGCAATATTATTATCAAAGATTTCATAAATAGAGCTACCATCCATACGATTTGATGTTGCAGTAAGTCCTAGTAAGAATTTTGTCTTAAAGTACTCTAAAACACGCTTATATGATGGTGAAACTGCATGATGTGCTTCATCAACTATTATATAATCAAATTCATCTTTTTTAAAGTTCTTAAAGTCTAAACTCATTGTCTGAATTGTAGAGAATAAATACTTCTTATTTAACTCTTTTTTATTTCCTGTATATAAACCACAAGTAAAAGAAGAATCAATAATACTTTCAAAACTCTGTTTTGCCTTTATTAAAATATTTTCTCTATGAACTAAAAAAAGAAGTTTTTTGGGTCTTGCTTTTTTTACATCAAAGGCACTAAGATATGTTTTTCCTGAACCTGTTGCTGCTATTACTAAAGCTTTATTCTCGCCACTTGCTCTTAAACTTTCTAGATTTAAGAGAGCTTCTTCTTGCATATAATTACTCTTTAATTTCTTAAAGCTAAAACTACTATTAAAGTCTTTTTTTTCAAGAGTTTTTTTAAACTCTTCATACTCTTTTAAAAACTCTTTATTTACTATATATGAATTTTGCCATAAAGCTTCAAATTCATTTAACACTTCATTTAAAAATAAATCATCTTTTTTTGATATAGTTTTTATATTCCACTCAATATTTGTTTTAAAAGCACTTGCCGTTATATTTGAAGAACCTAAAAGTAATTCATAAGTATCATCAAGTTCAAAGATATATGACTTTGCATGAAAGCCTATATTTGTTTTATTACTATCATAGATTTTTACTTCGATATTGTTAAATTCTTTTATTTTCTCCAAGGCTTTTACTTCTGTAAAGTTTAAATATGTAGAAGTTAAAACTCTTCCTTTTACACCTTTTTGTTCTAAAGTCTTTAAAGTATCAAGTAGTAGTTGAAGTCCTGAGAAGTTTATAAAAGCTACATTAAATATAAAGCTATTACACTTAAGTAAAACTTCTTCTAAGTGATTATAAAAATTTGTAGTTTGATTGTTTGTTATTAGTTTGTTCAAAAAAAGCCTTAGATTTTTGCAATTGTTGATAATTATAATTAAATGAAACGTAATATATGATAAAATCCTTTTTATGAGCCTTGATAATACAATATACTATTTAACTTATGAAAATATTATAGATACAAATATACTTTTTAATGACATTTATTCAAATGAAAACACAAACTACTACTTTAGTGATGATTTTTCAAAAGAGTTTTATATACATCTTGCAAGATGTGGTTTTATCTCTACTACAACAATATACGAAGAAAAACTTTACTTACTTCCTGAACTACAGTTTGAATATGCACTTTTAGATTTTAAAAATTTACATATAAGTAAAAAAGTAGAAAAACTAATAAAAAAAGATAATTATGTATTTAAAATCAATACAAGATTTGAAGAAGTATTAGAAAAAATTGATGAATATCATAATCCAAATTGGTTAATAGGTGATTATCATAAACTACTACTTGAACTAAAACAAAAAGATGATTTTCTTCCTGATTTCTCAATTATGAGTGTTGAGATTATAGATAAAGAAACAAATGATTTAATTGCAGCTGAGATTGGCTATAAAATTTATGATACGTATACTTCACTTACAGGTTTTAGCTTAAAAGAGAAAAAATATAATAACTATGGAAAACTACAGCTTGTACTTTTAGCAAAATACCTAGAAAAAGAAAACTATGCTTTTTGGAATCTAGGTCATCCTTATATGCAATATAAGTTTGACTTAGGGGCAGTTAAATATTCAAGAGATGATTTTTTAAAAAGATGGTTACCTAAAGTATTTATTTAAAATATTCTACTTTATTTCTTCCATTGTATTTTGCTTTGTACATAGCACTATCAGCATTTTCTATAAAATCTAAGATATCATCTTTGGGGTCATACATTGAAACGCCTAAACTGATTGTTGTTTTTCCAACTTTATCGAAATAATGTTTTTCTATTTTTTTTCTCAAACTTTCTGCAACTTCATATGCATTTTTAATATTTGTCTGAGGAAGTAAAATAATAAATTCTTCTCCTCCCCATCTTCCAAAAATATCTGATTGTCTAATATTTCTACTTAATAAACTCGATATTTCAATAAGAACTTCATCTCCTATTTTATGTCCATATTTATCATTGATATCTTTGAAATGATCAATATCTAATAAAATCAAAGATAAATCTATTTTGTGTCTTTTAGATTTTTTTGTTTCTTGCAAAATATATTCATTAAGCATACGTCTGTTATATATATTTGTAAGAGCATCTTTTGAAGCTAATAATGTTAATTTTTCATTACTTTCTAATAAAATTTTTGTTTTTTCTTTTACTTTTTCTTCTAATATATTATTTAGCTTTTTTAGCTTTTTATTAGATTCCTTTACTTCAAAAAGAAGTGCTCCTATAAAAAGTGGAATTATTGTAAGTATTACAACAAATTCTTGTAAAAAAATTGTTGTTTCCCTTTGGGAAAATATAACAAAAGGTCCTATAGAATTTATAGTAAAATACATAGTAATTATAGAAAATATTAATGCAAGAATTAAAGAAGCTAATATCCCTTGCTTATAAACAATCCATAAAAGGATTAATATGAAAATCAAAGGAGTTGTTGGTAAGGTAGTCATTTGATTATTGTAAGAAAATAAAACAATTGCTAAAGATACAGCAAAAATAATTGTAATTATATTTTTAATATTCAGAAAATACTCTTTTAACAAGTCGAATTTTTCGTAAGTAATAACAATAATTGGAGTCAAAAGTAATATACCTACAGAATTTCCAAAGTACCAAATTCTCCAAAATTCAAAAAATGTAGAATTTTCTATTATTTGTGTTGTGTATACAGTTGCTCCTAAAATAGCGCTAATTGAGGGCATTATATTTAAAGCCACTAAAAAAAATACAATTATATATTTTGTGTTAGAAAAAGAAAGATTAGTAGTCCTTGTCATTTTTTTTATTAATAATGCAGAAACTGCTGTTTCAAAGATGTTTATAAAAGAGAATTGTAAAGCTTGTAAAACAGTGAATACTGGATAGTCTACTATTATTTCAGAAATAATAAAAAAAGGTATGTAATATTTCCATTCTTTTATATTTTTTATTAAAAAAAATGCTAAAAGCACTGAGTTTGGAAGCCATGCAATTGCTACACCAGAAGACATAGTAGTATATTCAATACTAATTATTCCAAGAAAGATATAGGCAAAAGACAGTAATAAAAGGTTAGTAATATATTTTGTATTAAAAAAGTTCTTCTTTATCATTTTCCATCAATTCCATTTTTACTACATTGTATCTAAAATAAAATAATATTTTATTTATTAAATTTCTTTGATAAAAGTCGATTGCTTGGTTGCGGAAACTGGATTTGAACCAGTGACCTTCGGGTTATGAGCCCGACGAGCTACCGTGCTGCTCTATTCCGCGATAAAAGATTAATTTCTATTAGAAATTAAAATTATTGAAAAGTGGTACTCCCAGCACGATTCGAACGTGCGACCTACGCCTTAGAAGGGCGTTGCTCTATCCAGCTGAGCTATGGAAGCAATTTATAGTATAAAAATAAAAAGCCTTGAATAAGAAGTTTTAAAACTCTTTATTCAAGGCTTTTTAAATGGAGCGGGAAACGAGACTCGAACTCGCGACAATCTGCTTGGAAGGCAGAGGCTCTAGCCAACTGAGCTATTCCCGCAACAAATTAATGAAGATACTTTAAGTATAAATGGTGCGGATGAAAGGACTTGAACCTTCACGCCGTAAAGCACTAGATCCTAAGTCTAGCGTGTATACCAATTTCAC
>Ga0209716_1000050_pt1 | contig 113579 bp, 100 predicted proteins | sample COGITO_mtgs_1205_FD_184811 | JGI IMG/M metagenome (GOLD analysis project Ga0209716, IMG submission 184811) | Pelagic marine microbial communities from North Sea - COGITO_mtgs_120531 (SPAdes) (version 2) | ecosystem: Environmental > Aquatic > Marine > Epipelagic ... | reverse complement strand
GATGTTTATAATGTCTTGAATACTTGTTTCTTTATGGATGCTGAAGAAGAAATCGAACAGAAGAAAAAGGTAAGACGTGGACGCTTTGAACAACATATATTGGACAATTTTGATGGTCAAGAGGTTTGGTTTCAAGAGAAGAGAGTGCAAATGGTCGGCGAAGCGAAAATACTGACGGATGATTGGGGGATTCGTGTGAATTTCGAGTCTACAGACGGGGAGGTGTTCAGCGTATCCGGGCGTTGGGATTACCTTGTTGTCTATGCTGACCGTCTTGGAGCCGCTTACAGTGGCTGGAGTTTGACAACATTCTGCCCATACCCTGAATGGAATGATTGATGAAAGTCGGCCGTGAGCACTCGCCATGGCCACCCTTGATTCGCTCACATGGCTGTCTCGTTTTGTTTCCGAGACGCCGGGAGATTCAGAGATTGGCGGTCGCTCTCGACAGGTTGCCAACGTATGTTGGTCTCGTGTTCTTCCAACACCCTCTATTGATTCACAACTGCATCTCTGGTCATCAGAGATGGCACATGTTCTTGGGATTGAAAAAGGAGAAGCGGAGACACTCGGTGGTGGCACCCCTGTTCAAGGAATGGACCCCTATGCGCAACGCTATGGTGGACACCAATTCGGAAATTGGGCGGGCCAGTTGGGCGATGGTCGAGCGATTACGTTGGGAGAAGTCGAATCGAAGGACGGCGTAGTTGAGTTGCAACTCAAAGGAGCTGGTAAGACGCCCTATTCGCGATTTGCAGACGGAAAGGCAGTCTTACGCTCTTCGATCAGAGAATTTCTCTGCAGTGAGGCAATGCACCATTTGGGCGTCCCCACCACGCGTGCTCTCTCTCTTGTGACGACAGGCGAAGATATTCTTCGAGACATCATGTACGACGGCAATCCTGCTCACGAACCGGGTGCAATTGTATGCCGTGTCGCTCCGAGTTTCATTCGCTTTGGTAGTTTTCAAATCCATACGGCGACCGGTGACGTCGAAACCTTGCGCTTGCTGGTTGAACACACCGTGCGAACCCATTTCCCAACCCACTCCGTTGAAGATGATGAAGGTAGAATTGCTTGGCTCTCTTGCATTGCTGAAGATACAGCTTTGATGATTTCTCATTGGATGCGTGTCGGTTTTGTACATGGGGTCATGAATACAGACAACATGTCCATTCACGGGCTGACCATTGATTACGGACCGTACGGTTGGCTCGAGGATTACAATCCCGGTTGGACGCCAAACACCACCGATTCCTCTACCCGCAGATATCGCTACGGTCAACAACCCCAAATTGCAGCTTGGAATCTAGCCCGTCTACTGGAATCGATGGTTCCGCTGATGGAAGAACCTGAATTGCTGCATGATGTCCTCACTGCATACACGGATGCATTTGATGTACATCATAACCGTATGTGGGCTGAAAAACTTGGTTTGGATGTATTCACATCTGGGGATGAATCACTTGTTCGTGACTTGAACGCTTTGCTGCAAGAAGTCGAGACCGACATGACCATCTTTTTCCGATTGCTGTGTTCGATACAATCTCCGGATGTTTCGGAATTGTCTCACGCATTCTACGATGATCAAACGATTCCGATTGAAGGATGGCAGAGTTGGTTGGAGCGATGGTGGGCCCGTGTCGATTCGATGCCAAACCGAAGCATCATGAAGAAAGCAAATCCAAAGTACGTCTTGAGAAACTGGATGGCGCAGTTGGCAATCGATGCTGCACATAGCGGAGATTATTCCGTTTGCGAACGCCTCCACCAACTCTTGTTGAATCCCTACGATGAGCAACTCGAGCAGGAAGATGAATGGTTCCAAAAGCGCCCCGAATGGGCACGGTCGAAAGTAGGTTGTTCGATGCTTTCGTGTTCGAGTTGATTTTGTTCGGTGAAAGGGTTCTATACTCCTGTACGATGGCGTTGTATGGTTGGAGACGGGAATTTTTGGGATGAGGTTCCAATCGATGCAGAATCGACAACCGTACAGGAAAAGGTACTCTCTTCAGACGCAAGCGTTTCCATCGAAACACCAGTGCCGTTCTCTGAACAAAACCCTCAGAGTTCTGTGGATGATGTGTCCGGTGGTTTCATCCCTCATGAGCCTCGTGAAATTATAAGTTCAGTTATCGCTCAAACCTGTATTGCCATTTTCGTCGGTGGTATACTCTTCGTCGCTATCGGGTTTGGGTTTGTTGGTGAAGTATTCGAAGTGTTTCCCATGGAATGCGATGGCGAATTGATTGAGACAGAGGATGGTACATACATGTGTCTGGTAACAGATTTCCGATCCAATGCAGAGTATGATTTCTTTGAAAACTCAACCGTATCTGTGACCGAATTGGATGATTATTATTTCAGTGACACATTCAGATGGGAGCATTCTGATAACGTTTCGATGATTGGATATTACGAACTCGATTGGATGAAATGGAGTTCTTGGCAGAGTTGTCAGTGGGAAGGTGGTTCATATGCGGGTGATACTCGATGGTATTGTATCGCTACAGAGGATGGTTACGAAGATTACGGAGAAGCATTTGCATATTGCGAATATTCCAAATCGGAATGGCTTTGCACAGATGAGTACCGAATCTCTGAAAGCAACCGCAATTCCAGTTCGGAAAAAAGTCACATGAACGATTTTACCTATTTGTGTTACAAAGCCATTCTCCTCAGCGATCTGAACAATCAATCTTTTTCTGAACTTGAAGACGGAATGTTGCAACTGTCGTATCCGACATGGTGTTATGATGATGCAGTTCTTTCATCTGAAATCAACTCGAACGATACTCAACTTCCTTTTGAGGGTGAAGCATTTCTCACCTTCTACAACCATATGGGCTTCGATATTAAATCTGCAAACATAATGCAGTATTCCTCTTCAGGAATCACAATGTCCTCTTTTCAATACGGCGTTTATGATTCGAATGGAGAGCAGATTGTCGATGCTTCGCTACAAATGGCGGGAGGTGCCATCATCGCATTCATGGGTGTTTTTTATCTCCTCATCGTGTATGCTGCTTACACCAAAAAAACATACGTCGCCCATTTAGGTTCGGAAAATACAGTCGTCATAAAATCCAGTTGGTTCAACAAACCTGCGAGGGAAAACAGTCGAGTTCACCTCATGCCCACATCTTACGTGCTCGAATCCGTCACCTATTCAACCGATTCAGATGGGAATTCGATGCCCTCAACCCATTATGAAATCTATACCCCCGGTCAATCCTCTCTGAATTTGCCAGGTTGTTTTTCCGAAGAACAGTTGGCTGAAGTAACTGGCCTGGTTGTGAGGTAAACGATCATTGATGCACACGCTTAATAGCCACGGAGCATTACAGGGATTGTTGTTATGTCGTTTCGAGTCTGCATTGCTTGCCATGGGATCCGTGTCTACCCCTATGTTGGTTTCATGACCGGACAACGCTTTCAATGCCAGGATTGTCTTGAATTGATGGTGATTCCACTGGAATTTGAAAATGAAGAGGATTACAGGGATTATCTGCGTATTGTCAAAGGTTCCGAAGAGTAAATTCCTTCGACCTGAGGTGTTCGGAAATCCTCAAAAAACTTACTTGTGGGCATATTTTCTCGGGGAACATTGATAATAGCATCAAACAGCATTCATATCGGATGGGATGCGTATGGTTCAGCGAAAGCAGGATGCTTTGAGCACAAATTTCCTTTTGGGATTGCTCGAAAAAGAAGAAGAAAAAGAAATTCGAGTCGATGTACGGAAAGCTCCTCGTGTCCGGGGAGACCAGTCACTTTCACACCTTGCGAACCGAATTGAAGATGAGATCCGTATCACTACCCCCGAACAACGTGCTCGTCATGTATTGGCGAATGCTGGAATTACAACACCGCAATTACGACCCACACATACGTTAAACAGCCATCTGCAACATGTAGGCCAACGGTCCCGAAAAATACCACTAACGACCAAACCAGAGCGCCGTATTCGGCGTGTAAAGAAGCAACCTGAACCTGTTGTACGAAAGCGTTCACCTCGAGGCCCTCCTCCTGCTACTCGGTCACGGCCTGCAGTGGGTATGGAAGACGAAGTTCGACGTTCAGCGCGAGACAAAACCAACTCCAAAGGAAAACGGCACAAACGCCGCCGCCGATTCTTGAGATAATCATGCACTGTGTCAACAAAGGGTGAAAAAGGGGTGTCACCCCCGCAGACCATGAGCCCTATGGATATTGCAAATCCAAGTGAAGAGCATGCAATGCTTCGTGAAATGGTCAGAGACTGGACAAAAGAGAATGTTGAGCCTCAGGCATTGCAACACGACAGGGAAGAGAAATTCAACCTGGCTTTGCTTCGCTCGATGGGCGAGATGGGTCTTCTTGGCATCAGTGCACAAGAAGAATACGGCGGCGCCGGACTTGATGCAACCGCATGTGCTATCGTGCATGAAGAACTTTCAGCGTCTGACCCTGGATTTGCTCTGGCTTATCTCGCGCATTCGATGCTGTTTGTCAACAATCTTGCTTTCAATGGTACTGAGGAGCAAAAAGCCCGCATTTTACCAAAGGTCTGCTCTGGTGAATGGATTGGTGCTATGGCTATGTCGGAACCGGATGCGGGAACGGATGTGCTCGGTCTTTCTTCGACAGCAGTTCTTCAAGACGACGGAACATGGAAACTCAACGGCCGTAAGATGTGGATTACCAACGGATGCATCGATGAGAACGGAACTCCTGCAGATGTCGTTTGGGTTTACGCAAAAACCGGCGTTGATGACCGTGGTCGAGTTCAGCTGTCGACCTTTTTGGTTGAGGCTGGAATGCAAGGGTACAGTGTCGGTCAGAAAATCTACGACAAAACCGGAATGCGTGCTTCAAACACTGCAGAATTGGTCTTTGAAGACTGCATCGTTCCAGCATCGAACCTCGTTGGTGAGCCTGGTGAATCCTTACTCCACATGATGGCGAATCTTGAAGTTGAACGTTTGACTCTTGCTGCAATGGCCCTTGGTATTGCTCGCCGCTCTCTGGAAGATATGAACCGATACGCAACTGAACGGACAGCCTTCAAGTCGCAAATTCGTGATTTTGGCCAAATGCAACGCTACATAGGTGAATCATGGGCAAAGTACCGAGCAATGCGTGCCTACATTTACGACACTGCCCAACACATGACTCTTGGAAAGCCAGGCCACCGTCTTGACTCGGATGGTGTGAAGTTGTTCGCAACCACTGCGGCCAAAGAGATTGCAGATGCAGCCATGCAAGTCATGGGCGGATACGGTTACGTTGGAGAATACCACGTGGAACGCCTATGGCGAGACTCCAAATTACTGGAAATTGGTGGTGGTACTCTTGAATCGCATCAAAAGAACATCACACGAGATCTGTTCAAGACGCCGGATTCAATCACTCAATGATTTCAATCGTTTCTCGAATACCAACCAAACTCTTTGTTGTTCTCCAAGCGGTTGCCAACATACTGCTTCCGAGTAAGAGCGCAATAGCCAAAATAGTGCCCCATGTCCAGACACTGGAGACTGTTGTCATCGAATCATCGTTCATCATGAGCCCCATAAGGGTCGTAATTCCGACCGCCAACGAAGCCTGTACTCGGATGAGAAGCGGCATTCGTATTCCGGACTTTCCAAGTCGAAACAAGAGATACATTACCCATGTGAACGAACCAACTGACCAGAGCACAAGGTCTGCAGGATATGCGGGTGAGAGCATGAGTTCTTTTTCTGTTGTGTATTGATCAAGGCCCACGAGTGCAACCAACCAAACCAGTGACGCTCCAAGGATGTGAAGCATTTCACCCATTGCTGCACTCGTTCCAATGACGTTTTGTTTAGGCTTAGGATCTTCGACTTTCAGTACAACTGCGTTTTGACTGGAATCTTCATCAGTATTTTTTGCTAAAGTTCTGTTTCTTCTTTCTAAGGTATCAAGGCGAGAGGATATTCTCTGCATCTCTTCAAGCAACAGAAGTTGATTTTTCTGCTGTTCATTCACAACACCCATTCTTTGGACTTCAAACTCAGGTAGGGTAACCATTGGAGGAATGTCATCGAACAGCGGTTCGCTTGATAATTCATCGCGTGCATTCTGAGATTTTTTTTCACGTTTGTCTTCGATTCGACTTTTTGAGTCAGATACCACTTTTTTAACAGCGTCATTGGTTCTGTTCACTGCCTTTTTACCTGCAAGTGACGCTGATTGTGCTGCATCTTTGCTAAGTTCAGCTGTTTTTACCGCAGCAGTTTTTGTGGCTTCAGCAGCTTTTTTTGAGATGTCAGCCAATTTTGAGCCAGTCATAGACAATCGCTCTTTCAACTTTGAAATCTCGCTGCCGTCTTCGCTCATGCGAGTCCTACGTGGTTTGCATAGTCAAATGTTGTGCAGGTTAGTATTCGACTGGAACTGGGTCAAGCATTCTCCAAAGAAACCAACTTGCAGCAGTCCTGTAGGGCTTCCAACGCTTTGAGATTTCGAGCACGTCTTCCTTTGTTTCTGCATCAGGAACCAGTTTCTGCACTGCACGAATCAGACCGATGTCACCGATGCTAAACACGTCCGGTCGCATGAAAGTGAAGATCAGCATCATCTCTGATGTCCACGGGCCAATGCCACGGAAGGATGAGAAATGCTTGATGAGTTCAGCATCTGTATGTTCATCCCAGTTCTCCAAAAGCAGAGAAGTTGCCTCAAGTGCTAGGCCATGGATGTAACTCGCTTTGGGCCTCGAGAGCCCGCATGTCGCTAATTCTTCAGCAGAAAACGTTCGAATCGATTCGGGAGTGATTTCACTGACCATTGCAACCAGCCTTCCCCAGACTGCATCCGCTGCGAGCACTGAAATTTGTTGACCGACAATGGAACGAACTAATGTGGAGAACAAATCACCACGGCCTTCGAGGCTTTCATCAGGATAAGAACGGACCACTGCGCCGAGTAAGTCATCCTCTGACAGTGCTTTGACCGCATCGCTCCACCATGTTGGCCTTCCCGTTTCCATAGTCTGAAGAGGGGCGTTGGGGTTTTGAGGTCTTGTCTCTTGGCACAACCATGCGAGACGAGTTGAAGGAAATTCTGGGCTTGAAAAATGTCATGCGTGCAGGATGGGTTCGCGCAGGCATAGATTCTCCCGAATCGGTCGCAGCACATTCCTGGGGTATGTCGATGCTTGCCCTCAAATTAACGCCGCCCCATCTTGACCTTGCCCGAGTGCTTTCCTTATGCATCGTTCATGACATTCCTGAAGTTCGAGTTGGTGACCTAACGCCGCATGATGACACTTCGACAAAAGCTGCTGATGAGCATAAGGCGATGAGTGATCTTGCACCCCAATGGGTTGCTTTGTTTGAAGAGTATGAGTTGGGTGAAACACCAGAATCTCGATTTGTCAAGCAGTTGGATAAACTCGATATGGCACTGCAAGCAGAACTTTACCAGGAACAATTTCACTTGCCACTCGAAGAGTTCATCGAAAGTGCCCGTAAGCGTATGTCAGACCCGAAATTATTGCAATTCCTTTCGTGATTTTTTGACAACGAGTCTCCGACAAAAACAAAAGGGTGGGCCGTCCGCCCTAGTACCATAGCCCGATAGTGTAGGGGTCCATCATAACGGGTTTTGGTCCCGTTGACCTCGGTTCAAATCCGAGTCGGGCTACCTCTAATGTGAAGGTGTCAATTTTCATCGGCACCGTTCGAACAGTCCCATTCGCCGTCGTTAACCCATTCCCCTGGTATAGATTCTCCATTGCCACAATCAAACCATCCGTCAGCGCCAACACCATCCACCGCGTCACCAAACGCAAGGAGGAACATCACGAGCCAGAATAATTGCGGTAAAAGAGTGAGAGCGAGCGAGACAAGAGAAATGATCCATCCGGCCTTTACCAATCCTGCGTCTTTATGTCCCTCCAAATGTTGAATTTGAGAGCGACTCATATAGGCCAAAATAACTGCTGGAAGAACCAAGATAATATTACACAGTCCAAACAGAGGAACCCAAGCACCACCAAGTGCTCCCATGAGAGCCAGCCCGGCAAAAACAATGGCGACAATAGCAATCGTGTTTGACTCTCCATTTGCCTGAATTTGAATACTTTGCTGGGCTGGATGGTTGACCATTATGCCATGATCGACCTCAGCCATGAACGAATCCAGTTCATCCATTCCCCATTCAAACTCTCCCTCGCAATGAGGACATGCAAATTCGCCCTTTGCATCATCATCAAGTTCTATTTCTTCTTCACAATGCGGGCAGAGAATCTCGACCATATTCAATTTACATCACATCTGAATATAAAACTTCATCCGGCCCAACCAATCAAATGTTCGGACATGTTCATCAATTGAGCGCACTTGGCTTGGAGCAGTGAGTGACATGAGTATCGCAAAAATAGCTGTTCTAGGAGCCGGACAAATGGGAAATGGTATCACGCAAGTTGCTGCTTGTGCAGGTTACAACGTTACCATGATTGACATCAAACAAGAGTTTGTCGACCGTGGTATTGCTGCTATCGAGAAATCCCTCGCCAAGTTGGTCTCCAAAGAACGCATGACGCAAGAAGATGCAGATGCGGCTCGCAGGCGCATTTCCCTTTCAGTTGACCGTGCAGATTGTGCAGATTGTGATTTAGTGATTGAAGCAGTACCTGAAATTTTGGACTTGAAGGTGAGTATTTTCCAAGAATTGGATGGTCTTTGTAAGCCTGAAACAATCCTTGCCTCCAACACTTCTTCCATCTCCATTTCGACGATTGCTGATTCAACCAATCGACCTGACAAGGTCATCGGAATGCACTTCATGAATCCTGTTCCAATCATGAAACTTGTAGAAATCATCAACGGCAACAAAACCAGTTCAGAAACCAACGCCGCAGTTATTGAAGCATCGGCAACGATGGGCAAAACAGCTCTCTCCTGCAATGATTCGCCAGGTTTTGTATCAAACCGCATCTTGTGCCCGATGTTGAACGAAGCGATTCTTACCCTGCAAGAAGGTGTTGCTCAACCTGAGGCCATTGATGGAATCATGAAATTAGGAATGAATCACCCGATTGGTCCTTTGGCTCTGTCTGACCTGATCGGCTTGGATACTGTCCTTCACATCATGAATGTCCTTCATGAAGGGATGGGCGACGACAAGTATGCGCCTGCACCTCTTCTCATCCAAATGGTCGAGGAAGGTAAACTCGGACGTAAGTCCGGTCAAGGCTTCTATACCTACTAGGGTGAACTTTTTTGGGACTCAAAGACAAAATTCAGTATTGGGCGATTCATCGTTTCCTTGGCGCTGTTGTCAATTCTCCCGAAGTACCCATCAAGAATCGTAGAGATGCTGACCATCGGCTTGACTGGTTAGGGCGAATGGCGGTCATGAGGGCCGGTCTTTCAGGACTCCTTTCTGGGTTGTGCGTCGTTGGTGTCGCTCTTTTTCTTCGTGATTGGGAAGCAGTTGAAGGCTTAACAGGCTTTGGTTTTGTTCTTGTCATGACACTTACAAGCAGTATTATGACTGCACTCGAATTACTTTTTTTGTACCGTGATTCTCTGAGCACAGCGGCTCGAATGGCCAAAATACTCGACATCCCACAAGAAGAACTTGAGCAGGTCGATTTGGAAAATTCAATTTCGCATTGGCTGATTCATGCTGCATTGGGTGCACCCGGCTTCCACGGCACGATGTTTGGAATTGACCCGTTAGCCAAAATTGGCAAAGTTGGGATGCTTGTTCGTAAGGCACTGAAAAAGTTCAGAATTGTAGCCAGTGCCACCGTATTCAAGATGATTCTAAGACGCATGTGGGTCCGAATGCTCGGTCGTGTTGCATTGCGTGCCTATGTCGAGTTGCTTTCTCTCCCTGCTTTTGTCGTACTCAATATGTTCGGAATGAACGCTATGATGAGGGATATGCGTTCGCGTTTGGTTGGTCATGAGCTGACGCCTAAACTCCTCGCTCATGCTTTTCCAGAGGGGCTGGAATCAATGGATGACGGGCTTAAGAAGGCGCTGCATGAGGGAATGGTAGAGCAAATCACAACGGCGCGTTTTATCCACCCCAACCAGATTCGGGTTCTGGAACTGCTTGGCTCGAATGAAAGTTCTGATGCAGTTACAACGAAAACCCAACATCGCAGAGCGAATCGATTTTTACTTGCTATTTTTACGATGTCGGGTAAAAATTCATCGCGTTGCCGAAAACTCATTCGTACGCTGGAGAGTGAATTGGGAGGCGAGGAGGTCAAGTTGATTCGTCAAGAAATTGATGACGCTATTTACGACCTAACGCCGCTTCAACGGCCTTGGACGTGAATCGGTCTTTGTACCGAGTCAACACCAAAAACCTCGACCTGTTGCGCATTGTATGGCACACACTCCGTACATCGTAACTGGCGCATCCAAAGGAATCGGTCGCTCTGTTGCACTACAGATTGCAGATGCCGGTTTTCCAGTCATCGCATTGGCACGTCAATCACCGGAACTCGAGGAAATCGGTGAACTGCTCGCTCAAATACAACCGGAATCACGCGCCATGGCTTGTGATTTGTCGGATTCAGCAGCGATTCAGTCTGCTTGCGAACACATCACAGCGGGCACCGAGTGGATTGCCGGTATCGTTCACAATGCGGGAACGATTCACCCCGTACATCCAATGCAAGGGGCTGGTATTGACGCTTGGTCGCTCTCATTGCGTGTCAACCTCATCGGTGTGCAAGACCTTACTCAGCGTCTCATCCACAAAATGGGTGGCGAATCGCAGTCACGTGTGACGACTGTTTCCAGTGGTGCATCCTTGCGGCCCGTTGAATCGTGGTCTGCCTATTGCGTTTCCAAGGCTGGATTAGACATGTGGACGCGATGCTTGGCCGCAGAATCAAAGGACAAGAACATCAGTGCCATCGCTGTAGCACCTGGAATCGTCGATACTGGAATGCAGCTTGAAATTCGTTCCGTATCACCAGAGTTGTTCCCAAGCCATGCCGATTTTGTTTCTCTTCACACAGATGGGCATCTTGCAGAAAGCGATGATGTCGCTCAACTTCTTCTCCCTCTCATTCTTGAACAAACGATGGAACAATCCGGGCAACGCTTTGATGTTCGAGAACTTTAATTTCAAACCAAAAACGAGAGAAGGGTGATAAGCCAGCACCTTGACAGCGCAAAAAGAGGGATTCTATGCCAGGTACAGACCGTGTTGAAATTCGAACTTTGAAAGTTGGACGCTTTTGTGTCGTTGATGAAGAAGCCTACAAGATTTTGAGTATTTCAAAATCAAAGCCAGGTAAGCACGGCTCCGCAAAGGCTCGTCTCGAACTTGTCTCACTGTTTTCATCCAAGAAAATATCACACGTTGGAACGGTTACTGACAGTATTCACGTGCCAATGATCGAAAAGGGCAAGGCCATGGTCACCCACATCGATGGCGAAGAAGTCCATGCCATGAACATGAAGGACCACTCGATGATGATTCTCCCAGTTGACCCTGAAATCCAAGTTGATTCAGGCCAAGAAATCCTTTGGATGGAAGCACTTGGGCGTTATAAAATCGAACGCTGAGTCTTGATGCTTCACCATTGAATGGTGAATCTTCATAATTTCCCGTTTGTCCGGTAATGTATTCATAAGCCTAAAGTGTTCATCGGCGACTATGTCCGATGTCGGAACCGCAACTGAGACTGAACCCTTTTCAGTCACCGAAGCAATGAATAGCATGAGTGATGCAGACAAAAAGTCTCTGAAAAGTTGGTATTTCTTTGACTGGGCCAATCAGGCATATGCTTTGACCGTCATGACCGTCATTGCTCCTCAAGTCATGTCTGGATTGTACAACTACGCAACCGGTAAACAAACTGGTGACGCCTTTTACGCACAAGTCTTGACAATTTCAATGCTTTTCGTTGTTTTAACTGCACCTGCTCTTGGAGTCATAGCAGACCGGATGCCGATTAAAAAGAAACTTCTCAAATGGTACACACTTGCCGGTGTTGTCTTTACTGCGCTTATGGGTGCAGCACCTTACTTTGGTTCTGAAGGTTACAAAATCATGGCCGTCATGTACGTCATCGGTACTGTAGGTTTCACCGGTGGAAACGTCATCTATTACTCCTTCATGCCGTATCTTGCCGAAAAGAGATGCATGGACCACGTCTCCAGTAAAGGATACGCATACGGTTTCATGGGCGGCTCAATGCTTCTCATCTTCCACCTGGTTCTCCTTCTCGGTCCATTTGGTTGGGACAACAACTTCCGCTTGTCAGCTATCTTCGTGACCTCCGCTTTGTGGTGGTGGGGCTTTGGTTACCTGATGTTCAAATGGACTCCTGAACCCGAAATTCCTTCCAATATGGAATGGGAAGGCGTAGTATCTGCTGCTAAGGTGGCGTATGGACAAGTCTTTACAACCTTCAAGGAAATCAAGCGGTTTAAGATTCTAGCAATGTACTTACTCGCATATTTGTTGTTCTATGACGGTGTCAACACCATTGCCAGCATGGCAAGTGCTTACGGTGATTCAGTTCTCCGATTGAGTTTGCAATTGAACATCTATTTGCTCTTAACAGTGAACATCGTTGCTATTCCAATGACCTTGCTGTTTGGTAAACTCGCAAACGCAAAGGGAACGAAGTTCGCTTTGATGTTGTCACTGGTCATTTACTGCTGTGTAGCAGTTGTCGCTGCTGGATTCGCTCCTCTGGAACTCGATTCAACCGTTGACGACAAGGGTGTAGCAGAAGATGCAGAACGTTACGATTTCACCTTCACCTGGAACGAAACTGCTCAAATGTACGAACTTACAACGCTCTACGACAAGGGATATGAAGGTTGGATCAGCGAAGAAGGCGCCGGTGACAATGATTTCCGTGATGCATACCAACAATACTTCCCGGAACCTGATTATTCTACTGAATCCGCAACCAGTTCGATTGGAACCGGTATTCTCATGTGTCTTGCTATTCTTGCCATCCTTGGAACATTTGGTGCGGGAATCCTCTACATCCAGAACCTCGAAATGGGCTGGAAAGGAGCATTGCTCGCCTTCCTCCTTGTCGGCTCCGGTCTCATAGGGGTCTCGATGTTGGCGGAAGACCAAACCGTTACAGAGGATTCCGTTCCAATGATTAACGCTGAAAACGCAACTGCGATGGTTGCTGCATTTGATAGTGTGGACGACCACCGATGGGCTATTCTCTTTGTTGGTGGACCCGAAAGTGGAGAAGACGAGATTGGAGATACACACCCAACCAACGTCGACCAAGGTGGCCTGGCTGACGGCTATGCGACTTGGATGCGCTCCAACGTTTGGAAGCCGCTGGGAATGGGCGTCACTGCACAGTGGATTAGCCTTGGAATGTTCGTTGGTGTGGCAATGGGTGCAGCAGGTGCTCAAGCACGTTCCATGTTCTCGATGCTCATTCCAGAGACACGAACTTCAGAATTCTTCGGATTCTTTGGTTTCCTCGGAAAGTCTGCAGCAATGATTGGAACGTTCCTCTATGCTCTAGCGAGTACTCAATTCGACAGTCGTGTGGCGATTTTAACCATCACTATTGTCATTCTCATGGGGACATTCCTCACAAGTCGCATCGATTTGGAGGAAGGTATGCGGGTTGCTGCCGAAGAAGATCGTTTGGCACGTGAAAACCCAGATTACATGAACGCTCAGAATGATTGAGTGTGTCTTTAATCCGAGATTTGCACATTCTGCCATGCGTACTTTTATTGGCCGATGAATGGAGCGGTAGTCATGAAAGCCTTCCAATTGATTCAAACATTTGGCTCAATTGTGGTCATACTTGTCATGATTCTGGTATGGGGTATTCCACTTGCACCGGCTTTGATGTATTATGATTGGGTAACGGGATTGTTTGACGTTCAAAGTGACTGGGGGAAGGCTTTGTTAACAGGACTCGCCTTTTCAAGCTCTGCAATTGTCTACAGTTTTTCCTTGCTCACCTTTTCGGCAAGCCTTCAGTTTATCCTTCATGTTCGAGTCAAGGAAAAAACCGTCGTACCTTTGGCTTCATTCAGTACCATTCGATGGGCTTTCTGCGGTCAGATTCTTCGGTCCACTCAGCCGGTTTTGCAACATTTTGTACCGTCGTTTGTTTCCAACATTTACTACAGAGTTTGCGGTGCAAAAATCGGCAAAAACACGCAAATTAACACCCATCGTCTCAATGACCCCTGCCTCATCCGTATCGATGATGATTGCGTTATTGGCGGCGGTGCAACGTTCAACGGTCATTTGGTCGAAAAAGGTCAAATGGTCTTCGCTCCGATTCACATGGAAAAAGGGTCTTTGGTCGGAACTGGGGCCATCGTTCAGCCTGGCGTTACCGTCGGTGTCGATGCCGTCGTTGCTAGCGAGGCATTAATCCCAAAGTATCGCACGATTCCTGCCGGTGAAGTTTGGGGCGGTTTGCCGGCAAAACTGATTCGTTCATCATCATTCCGTGAAGAATCTTAAGCCAAAACCATGATAAAATCAATCACAGACAACAGCAACCTATTCAAACGGATTGCTTTACCTCGGTATGTACGCGTAGCGTATACAGGATGTGTTTCATTTGGGTGTCGAAAAATCTGCATACCGCCAACCGGTCACTCCACAAGGTCTCAAGGCCATTGAAAAGGGTACATTGACTTGGCTTGACGACGATATGTACAACAACCTCAATACGGGTGTACTCGAGCAATACTTGGAGGAAAAGAACCTCGAAGAATCGTTTGAAGTTTCGCATTGGAGCACGCCTAAGGTGTTCTATGGTATTGCAATCGGCGCAGTGTTTTCCGGCGTTACTGCCTACATTGGGCTCAAACTTGGACTTGCCATTTCGGCTGCTTGGTATATTGCCTACCTTTTGGGTATGGCCCTCAAATGGTCGCCATCAGAAGTCAACATTGCGACCTCTGCAACCACCGGTGCAACCCACGCTTCGACCGGTTTCATCTTCACCTTTCCTGCAATCTTTTTGCTGGCTTCAGACCCGAAGTACTTCTTAGCTGATGGCCCGCTGATTACCAATGCAGATACCTTCAATCTGGCTTTCGTGGGAATTGTTGCCAGTATGTTTGCTGGATTCCTCGGCATTATGTATTTCATCATTTTCCGCAGAGTTTGGCTGGTTGAAGATCCACTCCCGCTGCCTGGTTTTGAGGCAACCCTGAAGATGCTTGACATTGCATCTGATGTCAATACCGGTGCTGTTGAACACGCTCGTGATTCACTGAAGACCATTGGATGGTGGACCACCATTACCATGGGTGGATTGTTCCTTGTCGAATATCCTCTTGTTTGGGCGAACGGGAAAAAGTGGGCGCTTCTTGACTTCTTGGCCGAAAAAGGCCATATTGGGGAATACGGCTTAGCAACTTTCTACTCGAAAGGGAAAATCCACCAGCCGAGTGGAATCGATGAAGCAACCGGTGAATCTCTCAACTACACGCAATGGTCGGAAGGCACAGCCTGGAATCCATTTGCCTACACCTACATTGGTGTGGCCTTGACCCCCTCCATGTTTGCCATCGGATGGTTCATGAAGACAAGAGTCGCCTTCCTTGTTAACCTTGGAACATTGGTCGGTTGGTTCTTCTTGGTCCCTGCGGTTGTTTACTTCAACTTCCCAATTTACGATGCATCTCTCCAAGCAAGCATACCCATCCAAGACTATGCTGACGGCGGCTCTGCTTCATTGCAGATGATTGCTTTCTCGAAATCCGTACGAACCATTGCTATTGGTTCAATTGTCGGTGGTGGAATGTTTGGCCTTGCGAAAATGTGGAAAACGTTCGTCAACATCTTTGCCGATATTGGCTCTGCGTTCAAGGGTGAAGGCAGCCAAGAATACATGGAAGGAAAGGGCTGGTATGAATGGCCTCTCAAGCACATTCCAATTTTCATGGGCATCACGTTCTTGGCCATGATTCTGATTTTCACAATCGGTGGATTCTCAATTCTGGCTTCGCTTGTGTTTGCTACTGTTTTGATTCTCACAACCTTCCTGCTTGGTGCAATTGCAGTCCGAGTGATGGGTGAAACAGGAATTGAGCCTGTTTCTGGCACCTCATTCATTGTTCTTTTGATGCTGCTTGGTGTGTTCTTAAACGCACAGGACTTGCTGCAATTAAACACACAAGATGCTGTTCTCCTCGGTCTTGTTGGTACCACGGTCTTCGGCTCAGCAATCTCGATGTCCGGTACGGTGATTGGAGATTACAAGAACAGTTTGTACATTGGAAACCGTCCTTATCACATCTCGAAAGGCAACATCATGGGAGTTATTCCTGGGGCCATCATCGGCGCAGGTGTTGCCATTTTCCTCTCAAAGCAACTCGCTGATGGAACCATCGACTTGATGGCACCTCAAGCCAATGCTTTTGCTACATTCTCGGTTATTTTTGCTGAGAGAGAGGGTGACTTGATTCTGCTCGCTCTTGGATTCTTATTGGGAATGTTTGTCGAATGGGGAACCGGAATGGGAACCTCCTTCGGACTTGGAATGTACCTCGATGTTCCGCACACACTACCAATGCTCATCGGCGGCTATTCACGTGATAAGTGGGAAGAAAAGCGACTCACGCCGAAGATTGAAGCCATCAAAGAGAAAGACGGTGCGACGACTGCAGAGAAGCAGCGTGCGTTGATCCTCCTCAGTACATTCATGGTGGCTGCTGGTCTACTCACCGGCGAAGCGTTCTTTGGTACTGAGTCAAGTATTCTTTCGTTCATCGATTCGCTGTGGATTGCTACGCCAGAAAACGAAACTGGCACATTCTTCGGAATCGAAGAGTTCTCCTCTTCAGTTCAATGGTACATTGGACGTATGGTTGGATTCATCGGTCTGAATGTAGCGATTGGTGGCGGTATCTACTACTTGTTCAAGCGTGCTGGAGTCATTGGCGGAGAAAGCGTCGATGCAGTTCTTGAGAACTGAGCGTGAGATGTATGGCTTCCTCTCCCTCGACCCCGGTATGGGTTTGGGGCTTGCTGGTTGCCGCCGTATGCGGAGTTTCAAGTGCAGGTGCGCTTTTCCAGCATGTTGATGCGGTACCACCGCTGTTGAGAGCTTCATGGCGGTTGCAATTGACTTCGATTGTGCTCGCACCCTTCTTTGTCTATCAGTGGCGACAACAGGAAAAATCGACAAAGGAGAAAATGTTTGAAAAGAATACTTTGTTGATCTTGGCTGCGAGTAGTTTTGCGCTCGCCCTCCACTTCGGAGCATGGGTCGCCAGTCTTGATGCTACATCATTGACCCATTCTTTGCTGTTCGTGACTGCTCACCCACTCATTATTATTGTCGGAATGGGTGTTCTGAGTGCTCTTTACATTGGATTTCGTAAGCCATCCCGGCTGGAAGTTCTCGGTGCAGTGGTCGGATTTTCAGGCGCAGCAGTTACTCTTCTTGACCAGGGTTCGCAACAAGGAGGTCATACCGTGACTCTATGGGGTGATTCCTTGGCCTTTTTTGGAGCAGTCTTTGTTGTCGGCTATATTGTCAGTGGCCGCATCTTGAGGGAATGGATGCCAATTTTCCTGTATGCGTTCCCCGTGACCTTGCTTGCATCGTTACTCCTTCTACCTGCATCTTGGCTTATGGAGCCGGAACTCTCCTCTTTTGGCATGACTGGATGGACGGATGCAGAATTTTTCCCGTGGTTCTTGGCGTTGGCACTTATCGCTGGATTGCTCGGTCATACCGGACTCAATACTTGCTTGAGATACATCTCTCCGCTCGTCATTTCGACCAGTGTTACCCTTGAGCCGGTGCTTGGTTCTCTCATCGGTTGGGCCTTTTTTGACGCAGGTGTTCCAGGTTTTTGGACATGGGTCGGTGGACCGATTTTGGTACTTGGAGTTCTCATGGTTATTTACGGTGGTGTTGATGTTGAGAATACGAACACTGAAAGACAGCCGGCGTCCGTCGAAATTTGAGGCGGTTCTATGTCGAGTACTACAGGGTGGATTTTGCTAACCAATGACGACGGTATAGAGGCGCCAGGTTTCCGGCTTTTGGTACAGGCATTGAACAGTGCAGGTCACAATCTTGTGGCTTTCGCTCCGCATGCCAACAACTCTGCGGCAGGCATGAGAATTAATCTTGGGACGCCTATGGAATTGCGTCAACGTCAAGACTTGATCGAACAGTGGGGTCTCGATCCATCTCTTGGAGAAACCAAATTGTTTGAACTTGAAGGTACGCCATGCGACACCATGATTGTTGCACTTGATGGAGGACTCGAACACGCTGTCCCTGGAATACGCCCACGACTTGTCGTATCTGGCGTAAATCTCGGACCAAACATGTCACAAGATTCCTATCACAGCGGAACGATGGGTGCAGCACGTGAAGCTGGTCTGTACGGAATGCCTGCCATTGCCTCCTCGTTTACCTCCTTTGACCCGGAAGGTATGGAGGTCTCGATACAAGCGACGGTCGAACTCATTGAGGTGGCTCTCGGCGTACTGCCAATCGAACCGGTCAATCTGCGTCGTCCATCCGTCGATTTGTCGGCTCCTCACTTGACCCGTTGGCCAGTTATTCCTGAACATCCTGCATGGGAGAATGACCCGAAAGCGGCCTTGAGAACGGCTTTCCGACAAGGTGAGTTAATGCTCAATCTGAACGTCCCTCCTGGCTGGTTTGGTGGTGTTTCGACCACTCGACTTGGTATGCGATGGTACCGTGACGCTGTCTCTTTCAATTCTATAGATGGTGATGAAGCGGCGACATTCACCATTGGCGCTTCGTCCATTGACCATTCTGTCGTTGCGCAGAGTGATTGCGATATTGTCGAAGAAGGTAAAGCAAGTGTTTCGTGTCTGCCGGTCTGGCCGCAAACCCATCCACTGGCACTTGATGACCGTCTTCTCACATGGACTTTGGAATCCTGTGAAGGCGGATATCCTGCATGGCTTTACGATTAATCGAGATTGAGCTTTACACCCTCATCCAGTAAGAAGTGGCAGACTCCAATGGCCATGTGTCCTTGCAACCAAACATCACCGAGCGAGCGTTGAAGCATTGCATCTGAACCTACGGTATCGGGAAGTGGTTTGTCGTCGCTGAGAATAAACCCGATATCAATTCCTGATACGGTGAAATCACCGTGTTCGCCGGTGTGCTTCGAGAGCGGTTGGCTCTTCAATGGAATTGATTCTCCTTGATTCCACAGCCGAGGTGCATCCGCATCAAGACAGACAACAGTTGATTCAGACCACTCTGCCAACGTATGATTGATGTCTCCACCACCGTCAAAGATGCCTGCAGAGCGTTCAACCCACTGTCCACGCGCTGGTATTGGGAGTTTCAGTACCTTGCCAATTTGTCCACCAACGGCTCGTTCTTCAGCGTGAACGCCTTTGAGAAGTGAGCCAACAAATTTGATTCGTCGATTCGGACCTGGACCTCCCATCAAATGCAAGACGACTTCTGTGTCATGGCGTATTCCGTGACTGGTCAGCATGGCAGCCATCAGCGCACGGACCAGCACATCCATTCGGCCGGCTCCTCCCGCCATATCGTTCAACGGAAGATTACCTTGCGACATGGCGCGGTGTCCAAGAAGTGCAAACCTACGCATCGCTTTCACCTTAGATGCCACGTTCGACAAAAGTGCGAATAGCTTCGCACATTTTTTGTTGAGTTTCCAATACAAAGTGGCTACCCAGTGAATCAACAAGGTATCCTCTGGGTTTGTCTTTTTGGCCGAGGTCTTCGAGCCGATTCGCAACCACAGCGGTCATTCCTGCCTTTTCAATTTGAGCGGTTGCACGGTAGATGAGATCTTTCTGTTTAATTCCTGATTCCAATTTGAATCCAATTCGAACAGCGTCTTTGCATGCGTCACGTAAGGTCTCAATGTGCTTTTCACCTTCAATTAATTCAATATTGAGTGAACCCTGTTGGCTTGCCAGCTTCCCTTCTGCAGGATTGGCAACCAAGTAATCCAAGACTGCTGCCGTGTGAATCCATGCGTGAATCTTGTCTTTGGCAAGCACTTGCAATTCTTTCAGCATCTGATTGGGTTCTGGAGTTTTGAGCAGAAGTGGAAGCCACTTTGGAGCAGCTGAACTGGTTACACCTGCAACGCATGTCACGTCGTGGCCGTGCCGGTAAAGGTCGTCTGCAAGCGCAAACCCCGTTGCGCCTGAACTTGTATTCTGAACATATCGAATGTCATCAATAGCCGAACGCGTAGACCCCAGGGTGATCACCACATCCTTACGATTTGGTTTTTGTACATTCATATGGTGCGCAAACCGAGCAACTATTTCTTCATGATGTGGAGTTTTTCTTTTTCCCTCTTCTTCTTCACCCCACAGCACTGAAATGCCGTGTTTGCGAACTTCTTGCACAATGTCATCGGTAACGGGGTCTTTGGCCAAGTCCATATGCATGCTTGGAACCATCATGACCGGACAATTTCTGCTACGGGCTACACTGAGTGCCATCATCAATGGTCCGTGTTGCAATCCATGGACAAAACTCGCCATGGTATCACGTGTGGCGGGTGCAACCAATACTCCATCGACTTCGTTCAGAACTTCCATGTTTCCATCCCAATCGGTAATCACGTCCCCCTGTGTCGCCCACTCAACAGCGAGTGGGGTGATAATGCGTTGAGCAGAATGCGTCAAAGCAACTCGAACATCGGCGCCGTGTCGTCGAAGTTCTCGACCGAGTCGTACAGTATCAACCGCGGCGATTCCTCCCGAAACTCCGAGCAGAACGGTGCGTCCTGCAAGGCTATCGCCCCGCACTTCGACATCGGTGTCTCGTATCGCCATGTGCAATGCCAGCATGGCCTCCATCATGACTTCTTCCATTGAGTTAAGTTTGCTTTCTACGAGCAATGATTCAAACGCAATGGACCACAGGGATGTGTATGGCAGACCGTGCTGATGAGATGGTCATTGCCGGTATGCGTCCCTACCAGATGTCGGATGATTCCAATCCGTACCTTCGTCTGCACCGTGGAATTACCTTCGTGCTCTTCATTGATAGCCTCGTACTCCTGTTCATTGGTTCCCAATTCACTCCATATTTGCCAGAGGGGGTCGCGAGTATCGTTATCGGTATTCTGGCAGGTGTTCTCATCGCAGTTTGGTTGGCATACCGTCGCCGTTCAGCAATCGCTTACTGGCCCGGCGCTGCAGTTATTGGCCTGGCTGGAGGTTTCTTTGGAATCAATGCCCTCATGTCCTTGTACGGTTTTATGACGGGAGGTATGAGTTACCTGCTGTGGATTTTCCTGTTCACGTGGGCTACTTTTGGCTCCGCTCGCCGTTCCCTTTCGCATTTTCATCCTTCGTACAAGAACGCCTATTTTGGCCGTTCTGAAAACTTCCAGCAGATTGAATTGGAACCGGGAGAAATGCTCGCTGCCTGTCCACATTGTATGGCTATTCTTGCCATTCGCCCTGATTTGCTGAATCCAAAAGACGCCTGCCCATACTGCAATCTTTCTTTGGTGAGTGCGCATCTTGCTTCAAAGTATGAAGAAGAGTGATTCACTCTTGGCGCTGAAAGGCATCAAACGAAGGGGCATTGGTGATCTCAACATTGACAGCAATCGTTTCGTTTGAGAGCCAATCGTATTTTGCCGTTGAGAGTTCCATTGAAGTTGCGCGTCCGTGGGCAGTTGCCATGACTGATGCGCTTTGCAGCATCATGAGGGTAACAAAAATCAGAACAAGTCTGCGCACAGTATAACGAAGGGCCGGCACCTAAAAGGGGTTGGGATTACATTCCAAAAGATGACGGGTCGATGTCCATGTCACCTTCTTTCATCATCTTACGCATTTGCTTGTTCAGTTTTCGATTTCCACCCATGCCTTTCATCATCTTACGTGAGCGGTTCCATTGAGCGATGAGTTCTCGAACATCCTTTTCCCGAACACCAGATCCACGAGCGACCCTTCGTATACGGTCTGCCTTGATTTTAGCAGGTTCATTCTTTTCCCATGTAGTCATGCTGTCCATGATGGTTCGGTAACGGTCGAGATTTCCTTGCATGGCCTCTTTTTGGCCTTTGGACATAGCGCCCATTCCACCGAGCATGTTGCCTGGCAAAAAGGACATCAATTTGTCAATGGTGCCAACTTTGGACATCATCTCCATTTGTTTGTACATGTCATTGAGTGTGAATCGTCCACTCATCAAGCGCTGTGTGAGACGCATGGCTTCTTCTTCATCCATATCATCAGGGGCTAAATCAATGAGGCCCTGAATATCCCCCATTCCGAGAAGACGAGAAATGAAACGATCCGATTCAAATTTCTCTAAGTCAGGTACATTTTCTCCGGTACCGATGTGTACAATTGGTGCTCCAGTAGCAGCAACTGCGGAAAGTGCACCACCACCACGGGCCGTACCATCGAGTTTGGTGATGACAATTCCAGTGACTCCTGCAAGGGTGTGGAAGGATGCAGCGACAGGTCCAGCAGCTTGTCCGACTTGTGCATCAATGACAAGCCAGCGCTCACTTGCCCGTGTAATGGCTGATATCTGTTCAAGTTCATCCACTAATTCTTGGTCGAGTTGGTGGCGACCTGCAGTATCAACAATCACTAAATCCGCAGCAGCACATGCTGCTAGCCCGTTGCGAACAATGGTTGGAGCATCTTTGGTTTCCGGCTCGCCATAGACTTGGACGGTCGAATCCTCAAGCAATTGAGTCAGTTGAGCGTATGCTCCTGGACGGTGTACGTCCGCTTCAATGACAGCAACACGTAGACCGTGCTTCTTACGGTACCATTCAGCGAGTTTCGCAGTGGTTGTTGTTTTACCTTGACCGTACAAACCCACCAACAGAAGCGTAGCACCATGCGGTTGAAACTGATGAGCGGGACCGAGCAAGCGAACCAGTTCGGTATAGAGGATATTCATCGCATGGGTTTGGAGTGTCAAACCAGGGCGTGGCTCTTCTTCACGGAGCCGAGCCTCGAGTTTCTCAACCAAATCTTTGGTTTGCCGAACGTTGAAATCCGCCTCTTGTAATGCTCGGCGAAGGCTTCGAGTCATTTCTCGAAGTTCCTCTTCATCCAACTTGCGTTTGTTCTTCAGCAACCCGATAGAACGAAAAATACCTCTGGAAAGGCCTTCGAGTGCCATAACTTCCCGTAACGGCTATCCCATTTCAACCCACCCATCGTTCAAGATGAGTTCTCACTTTGTGTGAGCGGGATGTCGAGTTGCAAAACATCGTTCTCGAGTTTTGCTTTGACTTGGCTTGCCTTGGTTGGAACAGAGGTTTTGACTTCACGCTCTCTACCGTTCAGGCCAACATAGAGTATTCCCTCATTGCTTCGTAGCGATAATTCGTCTCGGTTTATGCCGGGGTAATGAAGAAAGATCCGTTCCACATCGTCGTGAATTTCTCGCTTCATGCCTCGATGTATCGAGTGTTCAAGTGCGCTACCAATTCGATGAGGGCCAAGGGTATCGTCCAATTGTTCGACCTCTCCATACAGTCGGCTCCCAACATTGCGCAACTGTTCAAGACCAACGACTTCGTCGTCCAACAACTCCATCGTTGCGATTTCCACACTTTCCAACTGTGAACTTAATTCATCTATTCTCGCCAGTTCTGATTCCCGTCTGTTCATCAAAAAGGGATGGTCAAATTCAGGCGTCACTCGATTGACCAAGCAGTTTGGTACAGGCAACTCATATTCGCATAAGGATTGATGCGCTCTCAAGGTTTCATTGATACCCATTCGCTCGGGAATGGTGACAAGGGTGAATGAGGTAATATCTGGGTTCGAGAGAACTCGGCGGACATGCAAAACTCTGCGACGAAACCGCTCCAATTCTTCTTTCATGGAATCGCTTTCTTTGCGTCCAAATAACATTGAGCGCAGTCCGCCAGAGACTCGCATCATTCGGATGATTTTATCGGACCAATTTTCAATCAACTCGGGGAGCGATAGGAACCGAAGAGTGTGGCCAGTTGGAGCCGTGTCAAATACGATGACATCCCAAGTTGGGTCTTCGACGTGACGAAGTAATTCATCAAAAGCAAGTGCCTCATCCAGGCCAGGAATGACCATGTCGGAGGCTTGAACTTCAGAACGCATCTCTTCCATTTCCTGTTTCGCATTTGGATCCAGCATCATGCTTAGACTCCCCAATCCACCCATGCCGCCGCCAGAGCCCATTCCATTCATCATGTCACCCAGTTTTGGTAGCACGGAAGATATTTTGGATTCGGGGTCCATTTCCAGTCCGAACAGCCCTTCGACACCTTCGATTTGTGTCGGTTCTGAACCGATTTCTACGCCGAGTGAATCAGAGGTCGAGTGAGCCGGGTCGCTCGAAACGAGGAGTACACGCAGACCAGAGTCGGCTAGCCAAACAGCAGTCGCTGCTGATGTTGTCGTTTTTCCAACTCCACCCTTTCCACCAAACAACAAAAGTCGTGCCATACCTTCCCCAAAGGGAGGCAGTCCTTGAATCCAACGCCTGCGCCTCGATGAGGCAACGACTTGATGAATGAAAACGCAACCCACCGGTCATGGCCTCGGACTTTTTACTGTTCCAACTGGCCAGCGCGTCGGCATTGGTTGGCATGACACTTGGATGGCGGGGTGTCATGACTCGTTATTCAGGGTTCTATGACTTGCCAACTGCATGGAGTAACGTTTTTTGGGGTATTTTGGTCGGTGGTTTCTACGGTTCACTGACGCATAACTTCATACTTATTCCTTACATTGAACAGTTGCTTGTTGATGAACAGGCTGCGGTTGTCAACCCGATCAATCTCTTGCTCTTGTGCGTTCTTGCATCCGTTGCAGTACACCTTTTACTCCGTCGTGACCGTGTGCGGAAAGGAAGTTCGCAAACAACCAGTGGTTGGGCCTTGGGCCTTGCCATTGGAGGAATGTTGGCTATGGTCATGATTTTAGTTAGCCTTCAGTCCTCTGATTTCGACATCCGTTTGGGAGTAACTGTTCTGTGCCTTGGCTTGTTTGGCCCTCGTTGCGAGGCGCTCATCTGTTCGTTCCAAGGTCATCTCATGCTTCAGGGTAGACGATGGGGTGCTGTTCTGCGTGGTGCTTTTTGGAGGTGTGCTTATGTTGTCATGTTTGCGTTTGCTCTGGTCAATGCCTCTGCATGGATTTTCATTATCCCTGCGGCGCTCATCTTCAACCGCTACTCTGAATCATGGATTTGGGAATCGATTCCGAAAGAAGGTAAAAAGCGCTTGCGTAAAATTTGGGCGAGAAATGCGAGAGAAGCACAAATGTTGCTCGAAAATGCTGCTTCTCAGCAAGGTGACGGCGGGAAAGCGGCCGAGGAATAGATGTAAACACCTGCTTACTTATTCGCTGTTCTCCGTTTAGACCTGGAAAGTGCCTGCCATTGCAAATAAGCGTTGTCGGGGTGTTCCGCACGCAAGCGTTATACAACGTCGGCCAAACCATTTGGACATGGGTTCCTGCCCCTACTGCCAAAGTGTCACCTATACCGGCGACACGATTTGCTATTCATGCGGTAGGATTTTGGCAAGTATTCGTTCGGACAAGTTCGCAATGGAGCAACAATTCCACAAAGGCAGCCTGGATACAACCTACAAAATGACGAAGCGACCCACTGCGGGTGGAGTTGTACAAACACATACCGGACGCACCGTCGACATCATGAAGAATCGAAGGAATAAATCTCGTCACGTTGTTCTTTTGGTTTTGGTAACATTCATCATGCTCGCTCCGCAAGTTCGAGAAAATGTGTTTGAAGAATGGGCTCCTGGGCTCAAAGAATACATCATGCTCTTTCCTGCTGATTTTCATATCTATCCAAATGAAGCTACGTTTACACTTGACAGAACAGTTGTTCTTACCAACGGAGCGAACAATGGGTGGGCATATGAAGATATACTGATTCCACTCAACATCGAATCTCTCTCAGGTCAAAATACAGATTTCGAATACACCAACGGTGATTCTCCCCGGTCGACTGAAATGATCCAAGAACTCCTTGCGGTCAATTTAATTTTGAAATCGAGTGAACAAGTGGTTGATGACTTTATTGAGATTCCCATTAACGGCTCGATTCTATCTTATGAGGACCGTTTGACAACCTCGCAAGGGCATCATGTGTGGTGGCCAGAATTCAATCCAAACGACAATAATTCGTGCAAGGTGTCTCAGTGCGTGAAATTGGAGTTTCATCTTAGCCCAGGTCAAACGGCCATTTTCTCGTACCAAGTGACCGTTACGAGCACATCCTATTCGTGGTGGGACAAATCTTCACGGGTCGATTCCCGTATTGCAGGTATTGATGATGGAATTAACATCGAGAACAGCGGTACATTTGATGATCTCATCATGCGAGGAGACGGTGATAAATCTCGTGACTTCACTGATGCGACATGGTACGACCGCGGCGTAGATGCTGATGGAGTCTACAGAGGAAATGCCATTAATGCTCAAGACGAGTTGGTCACGCAAACAGCAGCCCTGATCACTTCGAGCCTTCCAGAGAATCGAAAGGACAACGCATATGCATACTCACGGGCAGCGTTTGATTACCTTCACGAGCACATCAGCTACGACAAAAACGCTCCGCTCACCGCTCGCAGCGGACCGGTGTGTCTTCAAGACAAGACCGGAGATTGTGATGAGCAAACCAATGCTTTCCTCTCGCTGTTGCGAGTGAACAAAATCCCTGGCTGGTATGTGTTTGGGGCTCTTGTTGACACGAATTACAACGATTGGGAAGGCCACGGCTGGGGATACATTCAACTTCCAATGAAAGATTCATGGTGTGAATCTCGAGACATCACCCTTGATTCTTGCTTTGTCGAGGCATCCGTCGATGTTGTCAACAACAAATGGTTGCTCCATACCCCGAATGCTTACATTGCATGGATTGAAGAACCTGACAGCACGGGTACGCTTCTCAGCAACTACTATTCTCCAGGAAAGTACTCCAAGAACTCAGGTACTGACCGAGTGCCTCCGCTTTACACTACACTCGGCGATGTTGATTTAAACGGCGGAAAATACCAAGTGAAAATTCTTCCCGAGAGTTTGAGGTGATACCATGCGAATAATCATTGGAGGTGCAGGGAGAGTTGGGACTGATATGGCTCGTGCTCTTCGTGCAGAAGACATGGATGTCGTTCTGGTTGACTCCGACTCACGCGCAGTGAAAAACGCTCAAAATCTCGATGTACTTGTCATCCATGGTGACCTGACAACCCGTGAAAAACTCTACGAGGCGGGAATTGGGGAGGCGTCAGTGTTTGTGGCTGCAACAAATTCGGATGAACGTAACTTGCTTGCATGTGCACTCGCCGACCATGCTCACCACGAAATAGCTGGGCCGAAAGCCAAACCGTTGCTTTCGATCTGCCGTGTTCGTAACATGAATTACATCCATGAACAAAACGATGGAAAACTCCAGTCATGGGCAAAGGTAAACCACGTTGTAAATCCCCTTGAAGGCGCCATACGTCGCTTGCATTCGGGATTACGTTCTTCAGCCATTGAGGAGGTCGTGCCTTTTGGCCACGATGCTTTCATCATCGAATTGGACGTCACTGCCCAAGCAACTCAAGTCGTGTTCCAAAAACTCAGAGAAGCGACCCACAAGATTGAGGGCGGTATGCCATTGATTGTAGGCCTCAAGCGTGAAGGCGAGAAAAGTCTCGTGCCAGACGGAGACTTCATGTTAATGCCAAACGATCGCATTGCAGTAGCCACGACAGGCCTTTCGAGTTTCAACCGAATTTTGAATATTTTCGGTCATGAGGCGACCGACTTCCCCGCACAACCTCGAGTTGCCGTCATTGGTGCAAATAAAATTGGTCAACGAATCGCTGATGACTGGCTTGAGTCTGGTGCGTCTGTTACCGTCATCGAACGGGATTTACAGGTTGCAAACGCATTGTCTGGCACAGATATCGGCTCTCATCCCAACCTCGAGGTGATTCACGGCGACCACCTTGACCGAGATATTCTTACTGAAATTGGTATTTCTGAACATCATATAGCCATTGCCGCTTTAGAAGACGACCTTGCAAGCATTGCTGCGGCTTTACTGGCCAGTGACATGGGCGTTCAGCGCACTGGACTTTTGCTCTACGATGCAGACTTGGTGAAGGTTACGCAGCGCATGGGCATCACCTTTGCAGTTGACCGAAAGCGGGTTGCCGTCGATAACATGCTCGCCCAAATACACACCAAAACTGCAGGCGGATACGCTATACTCTCGAACATCCCAAACATCATTGGTGTGAGTATGCTTGTTTCAGAACAAGCAAGATTCGCTGGAAAGCGGATTCTTGAAGCATCCTTCCCAGAGTGGATGCGTATTGCCTTCATACAACGTCAAAACACGAACGGTACTTGGGAATCACTCCGCCCCTCTCCGGACAAAGCCTTGTTGAAAGATGACCGATTGATCATCTTCTGCAGTCCTGAACGGGTCGCTGACCTCGAAAAACGGTTCAAGGTGTGATTATGCGTTTTGATGTGCTGAACCTTATACTTGGTTGGACGTTAATTGCGCTGACGTTGCCTTTGGTTCTCTGCGGCTTGCTCACCATTTGGTTGGACGATTGGCAATTAGCATTGTATTCATTTGCTATCCCAGCGGTACTTTCCCCGACAGTCGGACTCTTGATGCTAAGCCTTGGCACTCGAACCGATACCACCGAACGACTACGAGACAGAGAAGCGTTTGCTGCCGTGGCACTTGTCTGGCCAATCGCAGTACTCATCGGTGCTCTTCCCTTTTGGTTGGGGGGTATGTTCGTTGGTCCCTTTACCCCAGATGCATTGATGATTGACATTCTGCGCGGGGCCGTTAACTCGTGGTTTGAATCGATGTCTGGGTTCACGACCACCGGTGCCACAATTATTTCGCACAACATGAGCCCGAATTGTATCCCAGGGACGACTCCTGATTGTATCAATGCTCAACCTCGAGGTCTTCTCATCTGGAGGTCGCTCACGCAGTGGTTTGGTGGGATGGGAATCATCATGCTTGGTATGATGATATTGTCTCGAGTGATTGGTGGTGGAATGGCACTTGCACGAGCTGAACTCACCGGTCCATCCCTCTCTCGACTCCGACCAAAATTGAAACAAACAGCATTTGCTCTTTGGGGGTTGTATATTTTTCTCACTTTGTTGGAATTCTCCCTGCTCTATTTCACGGGAGCCATGAATGTTTTTGATTCTGTGAACCATGCATTAACAACGATGCCATCAGGTGGATTTTCCACTCGTGATGCCAGTATTGGGTACTACGATTCATTCCTTGTCGAATCAATAATTATCGCTTTCATGTTCCTTGCGGGAGTCAATTTTACGCTTCTATGGTTTGTTCGTGAGGGTGATTTCAAACGTGCTTTTGGTGATGAAGAGTTCCGTAATTATCTCACCTATGTTTCGGTAGCAGCCTTGGCCATTTTTACTGCACTTATCGCATCTGGCAATTCGATTGAAAGCGCAGCAAGAGACGGTTTGTTTCAGGTTGTTTCCTTTGCCACTTCGACCGGTTACACTTCATCAGACTACATGGATGGTTCGTGGCCGTTGGTTGCGCACCTTATTCTCTTCATATTGATGGTCGTTGGGGCAAGTGCCGGTTCGACAAGTGGTGGTTTGAAACTACTGCGTGTTAATCTTGCATTCAAAGTTGCCATGCGGGAACTGGTTCGTATCGCCCAACCGCGTAAAGTTGAACAGATTCGCATGAATGGCGAAGTTATTGAGCAAAATCAGATCGGTCTCATTGTTGGAATGCTCTTCGTGTGGGTCGGACTGTTTTTCATTTCCAGTTTGGTTTTGGCTATTTTCATGCCGAATGATTCTTTCGAAAGCGTCACCATGGTCGTCGCTTCATCCCTTGGAAATACCGGTCCAACTCTTGGTGATTTTGGCCCCAGCAACACGTGGGAAAGTATGAATTCTGGTGCACTTTTCTTCACTTCTATCTTGATGTGGTTTGGACGTCTGGAATTGCTTACAGCAGTTATTTTGTTGCATCCTCGAACCTGGCGTCGAGAAAAGCGTGTCCATTCTGATCGCTCGGCAATTGCGCTGTTTCGAAGGCTGATGGAAGAGAAAGAAGAAAAGTAAGCCGAAGGCGATTAGAACAGTTTCATTTGCCCAGGAGGGCTGCTTGACTCATCTTCATCTCCGTTTTTTTCTACAGGTTCTTTTTCGGAGGCTTGCATCACTGGCTCTGCTTCTTCGACCAGCGGCTCGAAGGTTTTCTCAAGCAATGATTGTTCGTAGACTTCGTCGTACTCTGCCATCAAGTTCTTTGTTGCCCTACGGCTAAGAGGGAGCCCAGCAAGCGATGCGTGTTCTTCACTGCTGAATCCAAATTTGAACGAAAGAGCGAAGTCTTGAGAATCACCAAGCAATGGGGAATCTTTCAACATAGCAGTGAGAAGCGGCAGCATTTCGTCACGCAAAGCGGCAGAACTCATGCCGGTTTGTTCTCCAAGTTTCACTAAAATTGACGGTCGAGTTCTTGAGGAACCTCGCCGAAGGAAGTTTGGGTAGGATGGATAGATACGTGCTTCAAACGGAACTGGATTTGTAACCGATGCTGAAAGACTTGCTAACTGTCCACTCCAGTACCAGGACCGATGTGCGGTGCTTCGGAATTGACCCATGTACATTTTTGAGGCAATCGATAGACTTTGATTTCCACGTTGAATTGATTCCTTGCGTGGGAACAATGAGGAATTATTCCAGTGAACCCAATTGATCATGTCAGGAGGTGTTTTTTCTATAGAACGGCCGATTTGAACTGCTTCTTGTGCTACATTTGAGCGGTACAATTTGTCGAGTCCCGGAAAGACGCCTTCCGATGTATCGCGGCGACCTGCGTACGCCTGACTTTCAACCATCTCCTTAGTGATGGTTCCCTCTGCTGTCGAAGAGAGTACCTGTAGGTCGCGAACGAGTGCCCGTAAATCACCTGGATTCGATGCGACAAGGGCCTCAAGAGCTGCGTCATCGAAGTTCAGTTTTTCTTCACGTAGAACACGCCGTGCAATTCTTCGCAGTGCTTCGTTACTGGCACGATCAAACGTGATGGTCTGAAGGTGCTTCGTGAAACGGTCCCGTGTAGAACTCCAAGAAGAACCACTGCCCCATAACCCCATGATTTCGTTGCACGCTAGAATCACCGGCTGACGTGTTTCAGCGAGCAGGCTGAGTAATTCGGCCTTACCACCGGAATCACCCTTCAATGTCACCGAATTACCTTTGGAATCTTCTCCTTGTATGGCGCTCTCTATTCTGCTTTGACTCACTTTTCGTAATCCACCGGAAATGTGGTCGACTTCATCAAGAAGAACAAGGGTACGTTGTTTCTTCGCATCTGGATGATGGAACAACGACCTGTGGGTCGAGCCGTGGGTTGCGACTTTGCGAATCGCTGCTGCATTTCGTGCATCGGATGCGTTCAGTTCGATAACGTTCCACCCCATATCTTGGGCAATAGCGCGAGCCACTGAGGTTTTTCCAACACCGGGAGGGCCAACGAGCAGCAAGGCTTTCTTTCGAGGTAGGCCGTTTTGCCATTCATCAAGCCAAGCACGAATCTTTCTTCGCTGGACTTCGTTGCCTTCGAGTTGACGCTCAGAGGAGGGCCGATGCCGCTCCGTCCAATCACTCACTTCAGCCATACTGCCATCATGTTTCCGAGGGTTCTTCAACCTTCACTGAAAGACCGCTTCGCAACAACTGCTTTCGGTTACAATTCGTCGATATGCACTCGGTGCTGTTCTCCAGTATCTCTGGCTCGAACAGTAACCGTTTGGTCTTCAAGCGATTGGTGGTCCACAGTAATGCAATGCGGCACACCGATTTCATCGGCCCGTGCATAGCGCCGTCCAATCGAGCCACTTGAGTCGTACATGGAAACGATGTTTGGCTTAAGGCATAAACCAGCGTGGATTGTTTTTGCGAGTTCACCCATTCCGTCTTTTTCGAACAGAGGGAACACGCAGTAATCGACAGGTGCGACGTTCTCGCTTAATCGTAAAGTCGTGTACTGTTCTCCATCTTTACCTTCCTCGTCGTAGGCATGGTCGAGTATATGCCATATGATTCGGTCGATACCAAAGGCAGGTTCAACAACATGTGGAATGTACCATTCACCAGAAATCGTTTCAGTTCGTTGAACCCTTTTGACATGCTCGAGTTCAACGGTGACTTGATCGCCAGAATCAAGGGCTATTTGCCTCGGGAATTCGGTGCTTGAAGGTAGGTTTTCTACAGCGGCTTTCACAGCACCTGCAAGCGCTCGGAAGGCCGGTCCTGCTTTGGCGCCATCGGTAGTCCAACCGTCAATTTCGACTACTTTGGGTTCATCGAACTCACGGCGGGCACGGAGTGTTTTTCCAGTTGCATTTTCGTGGGCTTCAAGGTCATAACACCCACGATGAGCAATACCGACGCATTCAATCCAACCGTACGAGCCGTGAATTTCTGCGTCCCAACAATCCGATGCATAGTGAGCCATTTCATCGGCTTCGTGCTGTCGGAAACGTAGCCGTTGCGCATCGATACCAACTTGAGTAAGGAAGTCGAATGTTTTGGCCATGAAAAATCCAACGGTTTCATGACGAATGATGCCTTGTTCGACGGCTTCTTTGAACGTCCTTTTGACTTCACCTTGTTCGTCTGCAATCAGAGTGATGACATGGTTGTCCCACGCGGAGAAATCATGCTGAGCAGTTTCGTGTGGATTGATGAAATACTCCAGTTCAGCCATGTTGAATTCACGCAAGCGTATCATCCCTTGCCGGGGGGATATTTCGTTACGGTATCCCTTTCCAACCTGGACTGCTCCGAACGGTAAGCGTTCTCTGTTGTGTCGATACAATGCGGGGAACGAAGTGAACATTCCCTGTGCCGTTTCAGGTCTCAAAAAACCGGGACGACCTGAGCGGCCGGCACCAATCGTCGTGTTGAACATGAGGTTCTGGGCAGTGATTTCAGTCCATTCAACAGCGTTGCACGATGGGCAAGGAGGCTGTGATTGGTCCAGAAGCAGTTGCAAATCACCTTTGGACAAGGAATCTGGATTCGGGTGGAAGGATTCCAGCAATGTATCGGCTCGGCTTGCTTCTTCACAAGCGGAGCACATGGTCATGAAATCTGAAAACTCGCCGACGTGACCTGATGCCTCAAGAACGGCATAGGGAGTCACCGTTGGGCACGAAAGTTCAACGATATTTCCGAGTGATAGCCAATGGTTAAGCCACGTTTGATTCACGCGATTTCGAAGTCGTCCACCGACAGGACCGAAGTCATACAACCCTTTGGCCCCTCCGTGAATTTCGAAAGCTGGAAGCAATATTCCTCTTCGTTTGAGCATCCCGGACAAGCGTTCCAATCGGGCCGTAGTCTCATCGGTCATCGTCACACCTCTTCAGTGCTAGAAGAACTGGCCTTTCAACCTCTCCGTTGTACAAGCCCCAATATCCTCAAGCGTAGCGTTAAGAAGAACCGCCGCGAGTGCAATTCATGGGGCAATCAATGGTAGCCATTACCGAGCCGGATTGCACGGGTTGTGACTTGTGCATATCTCACTGTCCGTTTGAGGCTTTATTGCCGCTTGCTTCAAACCCCAAACATCGCCAACATTCCAAAAGACCGATTGTTGTTGTTGCTGAGCAATGCGTGGGTTGTCTTTCATGCATTGGTTCGTGCCCAACAGGTGCCCTTCATGAAGTTCAAACACCCATAGATGCATCGCAATCACCTCTTTTACTGATGCCAAAACCTCCGGAAACTGAACCAGTTAACCGTTGGAAAAAGGGTGGAATTGGTTGGGCATAACCGAATTATTGTATGTGCTCTCTAGCGTTAGTTTGATTTACTCCTTGCGCGCGACTCCGACCACGGGGAACGTGAAAAAAAAATGGCAGATATTCACTACTTAGATAATCCTCTCGAAACAGAGGACCTTCTCGAGTTGTTATGTCCCCCCGTGCGTAACTGGTTCAAGGACAAGTTCCCTGACTTCACTGAACCGCAAAAACTCGCCATTCCTGCAATCATGGACCAAGAGCATTTGCTTCTTTGTTCACCAACCGGTTCCGGTAAAACACTCACTGCTTTTCTCACCATCATCGATCAGTTGGTTCGTCGAGCACTCGATAACAAGTTAGACAAGCGTGTATACTGTGTTTACATCTCTCCGATTAAGGCATTGGCAAACGACATTCAGCGAAACTTAATCGGCCCTTTGACCGAAATATCTGAAACGTATTTGCCGAGCCGGGCTCAAGAAATTCGAGTCGGTTTGCGAACGGGAGATACTCCACAATCGGAGCGCCAAAAGATGCTCCGAAATCCACCCCATATCCTCATCACGACTCCAGAAAGTCTTGCCATCGCTATCACTTCGCCAAGATTCCAACCCATTGTTAGCGAAGTCGAATACATGATTGTTGACGAATTGCACTCTCTGGTTCCAACGAAGCGTGGTGTACACCTTGCGCTTACGCTATCCTATCTTGATACCCTTCTTAATCGACCAGTCCAAAGAATTGGAATCTCTGCGACAATGGAGCCGCTTGAAACGGTAGCAGAATACCTCGTGTCGAGCGATGACCGTGAGAGCCGCGGTGACAACACCCGCGTCTGCATCGCCAAAATATCCGGTTCTCGAGAATTGGATTTGGATATTCTCATCACTGACCCGAAATTCAGTGACCTTTCCGTTCTCAAAATATTTGACAAAAATGTTGAAGCCATCGCAGATTTAATCGCAGCACATACAACCACTTTGGTCTTTGCGAACACGAGGAAAATGACAGAAAACATTGTTCTCAAACTGCGTCCATATCTCGGCGATTTGGTTGCTGGCCATCACGGGTCGATGGATAAGAAAATTCGACTTGATGTAGAGAAACAGCTCAAGCATGGACATTTGCGAGCAGTGGTCACATCTTCCTCGCTGGAAATGGGAATTGACATCGGTTCAGTGGATTTGGTTCTTCAAATTGGTAGCCCCGGAGATATTGCCACTGCTTTGCAACGTATTGGCCGTGCAGGCCACCATGTAGGGGGTATTCCTCGAGCACGATTCTTACCCTCAAGCGTTGACGACCTGATTGAATTGGCGGCACTGCAAGCAGCCATTCAGACCGGTGATATGGACCGACTGGATTTCCCTGAGAATTGTCTTGATGTGGTCGCTCAATTCATGATTGGATTGGTGATCATCAACGATATCGATATTGATGAAGCCTACGAAGTCATTGTCAATGCGTGGTCGTATCGTAATTTTGAATACGATGATTTCATCGAAGTTCTTGACATGCTCGAAGAAGAGCGTCGAGTTTGGGTCGATTGGGAAGAGAACCTTTACGGTAAGCGTGGCTATTCTCGAATGATTTACTACACCAATATTGGTACCATCGCTCCGGATAATTCCTACTTGGTATTCAATGCCGAAGGTTCCATCCTTGGACAACTCTCCGGCTCCTTCGTATCCAACCTGCGAGGTGGAGACGTGATTCTGCTCGGTGGCTCAACCTACCGAGTCACCAATATCCAAGGCACTCGTGTCAATGTTGCATCCGTTACCGGGCACCGACCAACAGTTCCTTCTTGGTCGGGTGAAGCACGTTCCCGTTCTCGTGAATTGTCCAGCGCACTTCTCAGTCTGATTGGCCACTGTATTGTCGCTTTGCGACGAGAGCAAGATCCTCGTATCCTTCTGCGTGATGCATACGGTCTTTCGGCCGATGTAGCCAATGCGATCGCTCGCCATCTTGAAGAACATTCAATCGATTCCTTCCAAGTTCCTGACCCGAACCGAATCTTGGTTGAGCAGGTGATCTCTGGTGGTCATCCAACCTACATGATTACCACATGCCGTGGCAGAGGGTTCAACACTGCTTTGGGGTATTTCATGGCAGGTCTTGCAGAATCAAACAACATCTCGGTCATTGAATTGTCGTTCGATGAAAACGGATTACTCATTCGAACTTCTGAAGAAGTCGACCCAGGTCAAATGTATCAGGCGTTCAGGAACAACGACCACATTGAAGTCATTGAGCGCTACATCGTCAACACACAAATTTTTGCGAAGCGATTTCGAGAAGTCTCAGGCCGCTCCATGATTATTCCAAAGCGTATTGGTGCTGAAGAAATCAGTCCACAACAATTCCAACAACGGGCTGACGCCTTGTTGAACAAGCATCGAACCATCGATGACAGTCTTTTGATGAGGGAGGCCAAAAACGAAATCATGTTCGGGGATATCGACATGAAGAGTTTGCAACAGTTCCTCAAACTCTGTGTCACCGGTGATGCCCGAATTGTTCACAACAAGGTGACGGTCCCCTCTCGTTTGGGAATGTCTCTCTTCATGTCGGCCTTTGAGGACCTCATGGCAATGAAGACACGTGCATTCTTGGTTAAGGATATCGACCCCGCAGTACTTCAGCGCTTACTTGGGACCCGTAGTCTGGCAACAGAACTGAGCGAAGAACAACTGTCCAAGTTCTATCTGGATAAGGCACCTATTCCTGAAAATGCAGACCAACTGTTCATCCTCATGTCGCACGGTGGTGGATTGGACCCTTCGTTCCAAAATCCACTGTACAAGGAAAAACTCAAGGACATCGACCTTGATTTAATCCGAGGTTGGGTCCAAGAATTGTGTCAGGCTGGGAAAATTACCAAACTGGACGGAACCGGTGCATCCGAATTGGATGGGAAGTGGTTCAGTTCCTTCATGGCTGAGATTCACGGAACGCTCGGCTGCCTCTCAGTGAACGGTGGAAAAGAGGTCGATGACTTGCGTGAATTGCACACTCGCGGTCTTTCCTACAAGGTCGCCACAGAATTTGACGGCCGTACACCGACCAAATGGAAGGATATGCAGCTTGGCGACCCTCACGAAGCATTGCGAGTGAAAATTATCGAAATGCTCGGCAGCGAGGGCCCTCAAACTGGAGATCTTCTCAGTAATCGTTTGCCGTTCCCTCGCAACATGGTCGACCGAATCCTTTTGGAACTTGAAACCCGAAACGTTCTTTCCGTTGGATTTTACAAGCAAACGGACGATGCAGAATATATTCTGAAAATTGACGAGCATCGTCTCATTGATGGCTCGGAAGCTGTTGTTGAATATCGCTGGGTTCAAAACCTCGTATTGGATAAAACATTCAAGCAATACGAAGACGGTTTTGCAGCATTTGATTCGCATGTATTGTTCCAAAAGCAGCAAGAACTACTCTACCGAGTGAACGATTTCAGTTTCAAAGATTGGCAGGACATGCAACTCGATTCTGATGTCATCATGGGTCGTTTGTTGCACAACCGTATGGGATACACGACCAAGGAAACCATTCCAATGCTTCTGGGGCTGAAACCCGAGCCTTGGATTGGCCCGATGGAAGAAGAACTCCTGCGTAGAATACCAATCGGTGAAAACGTAACCCGTCAAGAAATATTGGCGGATTTCCCGAAAGGCGATGAGCACAGAGCCCTTCAACGTGACATCAAATACGCCTTATCGAATCTCGAGCGACAGATGTTGGTCGTGAAACAATTTGAGGATGTATCCGGTCGCCGGCGTCGACTTTCACTCTTTCACCGAGTCCACGGTGTTTACGATACCATGGATTTCGAAAGTTCACTGGTCGACTTAATTCAGCGAATGGGCCCAGTGAAAGGGAGTACGCTTCGTTTCTATGTATCTCGCTCGTTTGAAGATCTCACGATTGCACTGATGAATCTCGAGAAGGATGGACGCATTGCCAAGGTTATGGCTTTGGTTCCTGACCCTGAAGCGTTCTACTGCATGCCTGATGAAGTAGAATTACTTCAACGTCCACGTAGAGAAGACCGGAAAATGCGTATCCTCACCCAGTCCGACCCGTACGTTTCACGATTTATTTGGGAAGTTCGCAGTGTTCTTGATCGTGGATGGTATCTCCCAGTCTTCAAAGGCATCGATCCGATTGGCAAAGTCTTGATGTTCAAGGTGAATGATTACCTGGTGATCAAGGATTTACACGTCCCAACCGCCTATTTGGATGAATTCTGTTCAGCCTTTGAACTCCTTCTTGAGAACCATGCAGACCAACTGGTCGACGTGGCGGTGATGTCGAATTTCAACAGTGAGCCTGTTGCGAATTTAGATGAAAAAACCCGCACTGCTTTGGAATCAATTGGCTTCAAAATGGCAGGCGAACGTATGATTCGTGGTGGAGTTGTCGACCCGCAACCTCGAGAGATTGCTGAGCGTGCTCTGTTTTACCAGCATCATTTGCATCAGAAAACGCGTCTTGAACACGAAAGTGCTGCTGTTCGAAAAGTGGATGAAATCCGTGATGATTTCGCACTGCGTGGCCGTTGCGAATTGTATCGCGTCGACCTCAAGAGTATGGCAAGTGCCAATCGCTTGCACCAAGGTGTGAATCTGCGAGGCCATCAAGTATGGTCAACGTACGAACATTTCCAAAACTTGCTTGCCATCCGTGGGGAGCCGCACGAAGAAGAATTATGGGATATCGTCGAGTTCTTCAGCACCAACTCCGACCCAAACTTGTTCAAAGAGCGACATGCTCTTACTCAATCTGAGTTTAGAAAATTGGTTCAACCTCTCATTCGAACGGGTCACATTGTGCAAGACTACCGTGGCGGATTTAGAACGGTCAAAGTGGATAAGAAGGCAGACCGGGTCGAACTGCGTCGAGAATATCTGCGAAACTTGGTCAAAGAGTATCCAGTCATCACACTCAAACAACTTTTGCGATTGGCCGGAACTCCATTCAAGCCCGAGGAAATCAAGTCTGTTCTCACCTCGTTTGAAGAGGATGAAACACTCGTCAAGGGATTCCTCATAGAGGACCTTGATCAAGTCTGCTGGGGGCGCAAAAATCTCCTTGAAGAGGCAAGAGATATTCCTCCGATACGCGACTTTGTCCTTCCTCCAAGCGACCCAATTGCTCCATATTTTGCTGATATTTTGAAAGAGCGTTTCGGATTCGGATCTGCATATTTAGTGTTCAAAAATGCTGAACCCATAGCGGCTTTCAAAGCCAATACTCGGAACAATATTATTGATATCAAAGATTATGAAGGCTCTGAGAAAGCATGGAGAATTGTAAAGGAATTCGCTTGGGAGCACCAAATGCCGCTGCAAACGGATTTGCGAATCGGCGGTAAGCGACTGAAGTGATTTATCGTAAAATCATGTTACCAATTGGTTGATAAGGTATCGACCAATGCTCTAATCATGAAAATGCGCGTATTGCTCGTTCTCTCAATTTTTTTGTTCAGTTTAATGACGCCATTCCTCGGTTCCAGCAGTGCGCAAGGGCCAGCAGAAATGGAAGTGCTCGGAACTGCGGTTAATCCTGCCAACAACCACACATATCACCTCCTGAGCGCAAGTTCTTGGGAAGATGCAGCTGATGCAGCCCGTGGCCTTGATGGATTTTTAACCACCATTGATGACGCAGAGGAAAATCAGTGGTTGTTCGAGACCTTTGCTTCTTTTGACAACCAATCACGACATCTGTGGACAGGACTTTCAGACGCCAATCAAGACGGTTCATATCGGTGGCACGACGGTTCTCCATTCTATTACAACAATTGGGGTGACAGCCAACCATCCGAAGGTGGCGATGAAGATTACGTTCACATTGCCAGCACAAACATGGGCAACATTCTGCCTGCTACGTGGAATGATTTGGAAAACGACCCACAATACTTCCCAGTTTATGGCGTCGTGGAGGTGGGTGAGGGTGCAGACTTTTCACTGCGTTTCGATGGAGAAAGCGACCATGTCGAGGTCCCACACGATGACAGTCTGAACATCTCCAACAGTCTGTATCTCTCTGCCATGGTCTACCCATACTCAACCGATGGTATTCATTTCATTGCCATGAAGGGTGATTATGGCTGGGGTATGTATCTCAATAATGGCAACCTTGGGTACGCTTCCGAATACAGTCTTTCCAAGCATCCGACATCAAACTCAACGGTCGATGACAACACTTGGTCGCATGTTGAAATTGAATTTATTGAATCGGTAGGTGGTGAATTCCGAATCAACGGTGAACCTGCGGGTCTGATTTCTGCTGAGGAATCACTTCTTCCACTCGGTGATTTTGGCTCCAACGATTGTTTCACATCCGGCGATGCCTGCGACGAACTTTACATCGGCAGCATGGGTGCAGGATGCGAATGTAATTACTTTGAAGGCATGCTTGACAACATATCAATTGGCTCCTCACTTGAAAACTCATCTGAACGATTATGGGTTAGTAACTGGTCGTTTGGTGAAGGAGAAGGTTCCATCACCATGGACCATGAAGGTCGTGAAGGCACTGTTTTCGGTGCCGATTGGGTCATGCCTGATGGAACGATTGTTGCACAAGCGATCGAACTTGACAACGATGCAGACTATTACATTGAATCAGCCCAAGCAGGTGACCAACTCTTGTTTTACGGCGATGTGGATGACATGACCAAAGAGATGTATTTCAATATGTTTTCATGGGGTGATTTCGGTAAAGATCCAATCACCATTGATGTCTATATCGCTCATGACCGTGTCCCAAGTTCATGGGACCATGATGCCTATTATGAGGCTGAATTCAGTTACATGTGGGAGAGTTGGAGTTGGCCAGAAGAAGGGAACTGGTGGTTTGTACTCGTGCCGCGAGAAGATGTTGAGGATGTCACAATCGCCCTCACCTGGGTTGTTGCCGACCCACCACCCGCCCTTTCGGAAATGACTGAACTCATCAACGGGATTCCCGTGACTGGGCAGTCCATTGACAGCAATCGACAAACGCCTTTTGAGGATCGAATACTGTATTACTACGTCAATGTAACAGAGCCACTTTCAAGTTTGAGCGTCGAAACCTACGATGGAGAAGGGAACATCAATTTGGGATTGTCTTGGTTGACCGTACCTGACCCCTTTGACCAATGGTTTGACATCTTTGAGCCTGGTTTTATTGAAGAGGACATCAGTATGGACTCAAAAATGTCGTGGAGCAATGGACCGGGCAATGAGGAAATGGCTACGATCTACGATATTGAACCTGGTCTGTATTACGTCTCAGCCTACACCTATCAGCGAGCCTCCGATTTCACCATTAAGGCGAGTTTTACCTATGCCCCAGATAACATCGAGCCTGAAGACGCCATCGAACTGACACCTGGTGTTGCCTATGGGCCGTTGAGTGGATACGACGGATTGTATCAATACTTCACCATCGATGTACCTGCGGATACCGAACGGCTTGAAGTCGACCTCTCCGAGGGATACGGCGAAGCAACGCTGTTCATGAAATATCTGGAAGCCCCTGATGCTGGCAATTACGACCATCTGTCGGGTAGCCCCGGTGCCGGAGATAAAATTGGATTTAACGATCCAACGCCTGGCACGTGGTACATTTTGGTGTATACAGATGAAATATTCGCAAACACCATGATTACTGCTTCGTTTGAAGATCGGTATGTGTGGAGTTACGATGGAACTCCAATTCAGTTGTTCAATGGAGAAGAAATTACCGGAATGGATGCGCCTGCAGGTGAGGAACTTTACTTCTTCATCGAACTCGAAAACCCGGCAGAGTATCTCGAAATCACCACATTTGGTGGCGAAGGTTCACTTTACCTTGAAGGAGAAGGCAACCAACTCTTCATGAATTGGGATGACGATTGGGGCGAGGAGTGGTCGGTCGAAGAAGACAAGGGTGATGGCAACGATGGCAAAACAGGAGGCCGTCAAGGTGGCATGCCTTCAATGGACTTCACTTCCGTACCAGTGTTTGAAACATCCTACGGAGAAGGAACTGAACAGTACATGTTTGTCTCTATGCCAGCAAACGGACGTTTTGACATCACATTGATTGCGACTGAAGATGTGACTGATGTTGGTTTGGTTGCGAATTGGTTTGAATCAGATATTCCTCCAGTTGACCCAAATCCAGTTGACCCTGTTGACCCAATTGAAGCTCAATCGTGTGAAGAAATTGCGTCTGAGGAAATGAAATCCATTGATGCCGACAAAGACGGCGTGATTTCGCTCAGAGAATACCAAGAGGTTTTCGATGAAGACTTTACTGCGTTTGATGAAATTGACCTCAACAGCGACGGTGAACTTGAGTTCCGTGAAGTTGTCCAAGAAATTTGTTCGTGCGATAATGAACTGATGATTGTGTTCTCGCAAATAGCCACTTTCGACCGAATCTCTGTTGAAGTAATGACTTCACAAGCCTATGTGAATACCTACAATTTTGTCGAAATGGACACGAATTCTGACGATGTACTCACCTATGAAGAACTTGAGGTCGCCGTATTGCTCTGCACGACCACATTCGATGCATTCGATGGCGATGGCGACGGAGTGCCGGACAAAGATGATGCGTTCCCTGACGACCCTGATGAATCCGTAGATACCGACGGAGACGGGGTTGGCGATAATGCGGATATCGCTCCAAGTGTAGCCAATGATGTCATTTACTCATCAGGAGCCGTTTTGTTCGTGATGCTTGTTGGTGTTCTTGTCTTCTTCCTTCGCAGTAACAATGGAACTCAAAAATCGAACGAATGGAACACGTCGCAAGAGATGCCGGCATTTGATGAACGCATGATGGGTCTTGAAGAAAAGTCACTTCCATCAATTGATCAGACTGCATATGCTCCAGTTTCTGAACAGCCCAATCTTTTCGAAAGCTATTCTCCAGCTTCAACAGAACCTTCGATTGCGTTCAGTGAGGTGAGCGAATTGTTCTCCTCCAACACCCAGCAGGCACCGCCTGCTGAATTAATGGGAATGTTCGATGCCAATGGTAACGAGTTCATCGAGTATCCTTCGGGAAGCGGAGTCAATTGGACCCGGGGCGATGCTACACAACCTTGGTCTCAAGATTAAGTTCAGTTTCTCGCCTTCTTTTTAGGCTGAAGTAAACCGAATGGGCGTAACAGACGCACAATGTGCTTGTGCAATTCCGGTAGAATATCAAACATGATGAGCGCCATAAGGAACATTGCTCCCAGTGAAACGACCCGTGCAGCATACGCATGTCCGAATTCGAATACAGACATTCCAAGGTACGACCATTCGGTGTAGGTCATGTGCATCCAAATCAGTCCAGCATTCCTGAACAGATTGAGAATGTGGATGACGGGAACGGTAAGGATGAGAGCTCGACAACGACGTTTCCAATCGATATCCAGAACAGCAATTGCTCCGATGAAGATCACCATGGATTGCAGCGCCGTGCATGCTAATACGAAGTTGATTCCAATTGCAGTTCCATCGCTCAAAAGTAATTCGGTTTGAAAAGGATACTCTCCAACAAATTCACCCATAAACCAGCGGTTTCCATCCCACGCACTCCACGCAACTTCTCCATTCACCGTGTTCACCGTTGTTTCGCCGAGCACCACATCGCCAGAACCAGAGAACCGTAGGAACATGGCTGCTTGACTTGCTACGAACCAAATCGCCAGTACGTTGAGCCAAGGCACATGAGCAACCAGCAAGTAAGGGCCACCGGCATAGGCAACAGCCCCTCTCGCCCAAAGAAGAGAATTCTTTGTTGGAGAATCATCAACTCGTCCTTCCCACATCGCCATACCGATTCCCATCGGTAGTGCAGCGGTGCAGAATACGGTCAGGACTGCATCATCATGAGCGAGGTATTTCGATGCGTCGTTAAAGAAGGTTAATCCAACCATAATCCAGCCAAATTGAGCTAAACGTATACCATCGCTTTTCCTCCTATGCCACGAAACGGCAAGCGAAACCATACCCACTGCGCCAATCAGAGAACCTACCTCAGGACTGAACAGCATGGTGTCTTCCAACAGATGATTCCATTTCAACACTGTTATGCTTCGATGCAAAATCACTTCACCTTCGACCGTTTGGGCGTACCATGCGAGGGTTTGTTGTTCAATACACACCAGCCGCATTACCGGTAAATGCCCCATCGCATGGAGGGATTGCTTTTCTTGATCGGGACGGCGTACTGAACATTGGAAGTCCGAATTACATCAATACGCCCAGTGAGTTTGTTGCGTTACGAAAGGCGGCAACATCCGTCGGTGAATTACGAAGGGCTGGATTTCGAGTCTGCGTTGTCACCAACCAATCTGCTATTTTACGGGGTTTGTGGGACAGTCACCGTCTTCATGGCATTCATAACCACATGCGCGATGAGTTTCTGGCCATCGATGAAGATGCACATTTTGACGCAGTTTTAGCCTGCCCACACCGCCATCGAGACCGCTGTAAATGTCGGAAACCAATGCCAGGAATGTTGAGATTTGGCGACCGATTGCTACGGCAAACAACCGATTATCCACTCGGTGAATCGGAAGGAACGCTTGAACAAGGTGATGGCGTGGTCGATTGGTGGGGTGAAAAACCGTTGCCAAACAATCCAGTTGACTGCATGGTTGGTGACCGGAACAGCGACATGGGTGCCGGTTGGGCTTGTGGTCTTCGCCTTTTCCAAGTCCCGGATGACGTAGGCGTCGCTTCGCATCTTTCTCGTATTCTTGATTTGTCGGACGCAGGTGATTCGTTCAATCCAGTGAGGTAGTGATATGGGTTGGCTTGGTTTAGACGACACGGACAGTTTGGAGCAAGGATGCACCACGTTCACCTTTCATCTTCTGCTTGCAGGACTCCCGGATGCAGTTGAGGTGTTGTCACCCAAACTGGTGCGATTGTGGCCTTTCGCTCAACAGCGTACTCGAGGGAACGCAGCAGTTGCTGTGGAATTGAAGACGGAAGATGAAGAGCAACTGCTTGAGTATTTGGAAACTTTTTGGAGCCAAAATATAGCTCCATTCGCCGGACGCCGCTCTGAATCACATCATGATTCTCGTCAACAATACCCTTCAGACCCGGGAATGGTATGGTTTTCCTCAGAACGCCCAGAGGAAGCGTTTTACACGGCCTCAGTTCGACATGAGGTCCAACTCAGCGATGTCCCACCAGCCACACGATCATGGGGTGGCCAAGGTCGAATTGGTGCTACAGCCGCAGTTTGTTGGCGGGAGAGACAACCGACTTGGGAAGCAATTGTCTGGCGTACTTTGGAGCGCCACGGTCAGAATGAGCGGTTCGTATGTGAGGCAACACTCCATCGTATCGACCACTTACCATCGACCTTTCTTTCCCGCGACCCTCGTAAAGGTACCAGTTTTGTTGCTCCTCGCGGACCCTGCCCTGTCCTTTTCGGTATCCGAGCTCGTGATGCGGATACAGCTCAGCGAGCCGGGACCGAATTACGAAATGCTGAACAAACCGAAGACAGTATCGGTATGCGGGTATTCGTAACCAATCAAGCTACGGACGACCATCTTTCAGAACCTGTTCAGTCAACAGTCCTTTCAACGGAAGTCTTGAATCGAGGCAGTACCTGTATTGTAACTGAAAACGGTCAATGGATGGCATTTGAGGAGTCCGGTCCAATCAAATTACTTGCACAATGGTTGCGGCCTGGTGATGTGATTGAAGGAAACGGTCTTTCACCGGAGGCGGGAGTGATGCATCTTGAAAAGTTACGACTCATCTCTTCGGTTCCGTCTCGAGAGCGTCCGAAGTGCGACAAGTGTAAGGTCCGAATGAAATCTATGGGCTCTGGCCAGGGATGCCGTTGTCCAAAATGTAAGGTGCGTACCAATGATGTATGGAACGAAGTCCCCCGTGTCCCACCCTACCCTTCATGGGTCCAACCCCCTCATGGTTCTCGTCGACATTTGGCGAAACCATTGGAATGGTAGAATGATGTTCTCGGACGTCAATGTTGGGAAATCAATAAATCATGAGTGATACTAAGACCGGTATGGCTGACCAAGATTTAACAAAGAACATTGCGTACTTTGTTCTCGTTCTCGTGTTTGTAGGCATGTCTTGGATTATTGCGAAGCGGGCAGGCGAAAACCGTCAATCTATGCTCGATGCAGCAGCCCCGAAAGTCGCTGGCGAAGATACCCTCGACGGCGGGGCAAAAAACCCCAGCCAATTTGACGAGCCGGATGAAGATGCTCTGGATGAAATGGCTGAGTTGCTCGGTGAAGATGACGAAGATCAGTGAAAAAAGCCTTCTTCTTCGAGACGAAGCATATGTTCATCACTCGAAGTGGTTAATGTTCGAAAAGGGCCATCTTTGGGGCGCTCAAGCCTCCACACTTCAAATCCAGCTGCTGCCATAGAATCTTTTGCTCGGGCAATCACTGCCGAATCGGATTGACCGCTGGCATCAACACTGCCTTTGCTAATGAGCAGTATGCAAATCTCTTCAGTTGTTTTTTCCGCAAGTTTTTGCACGGCATCGATTTTATCCTTCGATATTCGCCCAGACCGCTCGCACCAATCGTCCATGACAATGAGTTCTACGCTGGGCAGAGAATTTGATGTTTGAATCAAAATCTCTACAGCTTGGTCGAAATCACCTCCGATGTTCATAGCATGATATTTTGCTGAGTTTGCGAGTGAGAGGTGAGAGAAAAGCTGACCGAAACGAACACCATCGGGCATGAATGGAGATGCCCACAGCACGCGACCTCCTCGTTCAATGACGTCTGTCGCCATGTGCAGACCGAGCGTTGTTCCACCCACGCTACCTTCGACAGCAAGGTGAATATTTTCACTTGTTTTCTCAAAACGGAACCTGCCCATGAACCCGTGTGGGTGGAACACATCATTGATACTTACCCATCGCTGATATCCTCAGCAACATTCATGCCCTACCTCTCTTACCCAACAACATGAGCGATGACCTTGAAGTTCGAAAGGGCGAACGGATTCCCCGCCGCCCTCTTCCTGATTTCAAAGAAGCCGCCTCATTCCGTGAAGCCATTCAGCGTGATGGTGTCATGGGCACAATACTTGGTGATTCGAATCAATACGGCCCCTTGTCGATGCTTTTCGTCCTTCTGGGTGTTGCAACCGTAACCGGCGCTCTGATCAAACTCGTTTCGATTTTACTTTGATTTCGAAACGACTGAACATCGCTAAAACGCAACCGTTCGTTTTGTTTTGACGGTAAACATCAAACCCTTTCCATTTGACGAAGGCATATGGATGACCAATCGGTGAATGTCGAAAGTCGTACGTCATCTCAAGACAAACGCTGGGCCATCATGGCAGCACTTCTCGGTACAAATACCGCAATTATGCTGTTTCAAGGTATCGAACAAGAAGCAAATCCACAACAGATACGTGAGATTGCACTTGCGATCATTGCTTCTTCACTTCCGTTCCAAGGCACTTACTTCCTCATATACACCTTCATGATGGAGCATGACGGTGAACTCAGTCCAGAACGCATTCAGCGATTGAATATGGCTTCTGCAGTTTGCCAAGTTGTCGCTTACTTTTCTCTCCTCGGCGTTGCAATGATGTGGTACAACATTTCTCTTTACGTCGGCTTAGCGTTCCTGTTATCGACCGCTCTGGCTATTATTTTGATTCGTTCAGTGATGTCTCCAGTTCACGTCGACGCTTAATTCACGACTTAACGGTGCATCGTAAACAACGGCAATGTTGATGAAGCGTGGAGTGTGGAGTTCAAACATGGCCTTCTGTCCACTTGATTACCGATACGGCTGCCAAGATTTCAAACGCATTTGGTCCGAAGTAGGACGGCATGAACGACAACTCGAAGTTGAGCGTGCACTGATTTGGGCACACATGCAACTTGGCCGAGTTACTGAAGACGACTACAACGCAGTGGCAGCGATTGCGAACCCAGATTCGGTTACCAAAGAACGAGTGTCGGAAATTGAGGCTGAAACTCGTCACGATATCATGGCGTTAACAAAAGCAATGGCCGAGGCTGCCGGCGATGCCGGTTGGTGTATCCATCTTGGTGCAACTTCAAACGATATTGTCGACACGGCGGTGGCCTTGCAACTTCGTGACAGTATCGTTTTGCTGCGTGAACAACTTTGCCTCCTCATTGGTGTTTGTGCAGATGTTGCAGAACGGGAACGTGATACTGTTATGCTTGGACGGACACATGGGCAAGCAGCAGTACCCATCACTTTTGGGTTGAAAGCAGCGGTATGGCTCGATGAACTGCGCCGCCACCTCATTCGTTTGGATGAAGCAGCGCCTCGCATTTCAGTTGGCAAATTCCTCGGTGCGGTCGGAACCGGTGCTGCCCAAGGAGAACATGCTCGTGAACTCCAGCGTCTTATCCTTACACATCTTGGTCTTGGCGTACCGCTTGCTACAACCCAAGTTGTCGGCCGTGACCGGTACATTGAGTACGTTTCTTGGTTGTCGACTGTGGCTGCTACATGTGAGAAAATCTTGCAAGAAGTTCGAAACCTACAACGCTCTGAACTTCGAGAAGCCGGCGAAGGTTTTGATGTTGAAAAACAGGTCGGCTCATCGACCATGGCCCACAAGAAGAATCCGATTAAGTCTGAAAACGCATGTGGCCTTGCTCGCATCGTTCGTGCGATGATTATACCAACATACGAGAACGCTTTGTTGTGGCATGAGCGTGACTTGGCCAACTCCAGCAGTGAGCGGTTTACACTCTCACACGGCTCAGCTCTGTGTGAAGATGTTCTTGCGAAAACACGCGATGTTTTGAAGAACATGTGGGTTGATGCCGAGCGTTGCATGGCGAATATCAAAGCCCAGAAAGGCCTTGTTATGGCTGAGAAGGTCATGATTGACTTGGTTGACCACGGCATCCCTCGTGACGAAGCGCATGAGATTCTTCGAGCCGCTTCCTTTGAAGCGGTGGACAAGAACATCGAACTGATTGATGTTTGCAGTCGAACTCCTGCTATTTCCGCTGCGTTTTCTGCCGAAGAATTGGAAGCCATGTTTGAACCATCGAACCACATCGGTGTATCGGGTGAAATTGTCGACGAATGTGTTGCACTCGCCCGTCAAGCTATTGCTTGAACTCCAGTGATTTCGTACGTCCCACGGACGCCATCCCAATGGACATCGCCTGAAAGTTCCAATCGACCTTGAAGATGTGGCCCTCCGGTGACCAGAGTCTCGTACTCTCCGCCTTCACCGTCGACATTGAATCGGTAGCGTTTCGCAAGTTCTTCTAATTCTCGCAGAGATGAAGCGTCAAGCGTGCGCCCAATCCATTCTTTGCCCAAGCCTTCGCAACTCACACCGGTAATGAAGACCTGAAATTTGTTTTCAATGAGTCCACGCATGTGTGCTTCACTTTTCTGATGCCACAAGGGTGTCCAACTCTTGATCTCCAATCGCTGAGCCATCCGTTCAATTCTGCTTTTTTGATAGTCAGAGCGTAATGCCCCACTCACAATGCCATCAATACTCAAGGCAGCCAGTGCATTTTCAAGGTCGTCAATTTCCTCTTCTTGAACGCCTTTGGTTTCGACTTCAATCCAAGGTATACCGGCAAGTCCAGCTTGATGCTTGACCAAATGCGTTCCTGGAACTTGAAACATCCAAGAATCTCCGCCCGTTATTCGAACGGTTACCAGGTGAGTTACTTCCCACCCACGACAGGTAGCCCACCACCAAGCAGCAGCGGAATCTTTCCCGCCGGATGAGAGGACAGCAACACGCATATCGGTCCTACAGCGGTCTGTTTGATGAGGTTAGGGGTGAAACGATGATGTGTAAGGGTTCAAATGGGGTGGCGTGGAGTAGGATGTATCTCGGCCGATGAGTTCGTGTTCATGCGAGTGAACCCGCATCCTCATAAAGCGTCGATTTAAGGACACAGTGAGAGTGAACGAAATGCAACCAAGCGGAAGAGGATATGACCACGGAATTACTACTTTTAGCCCAGACGGACGATTATTCCAAGTGGAATATGCTCGAGAATCTGTCAAGCGTGGAACCACAACTGCCGGACTCAAGTTCCGTGACGGTGTGGTTTTGGTTTGTGACAAGCGCATCGTCAGCAGGCTGATTATTCCAGAATCCATCGAGAAGATGTTCAAGATTGACGATCACATCGGTATTGCCACCTCTGGTTTGGTTGCCGATGCACGTCAACTTGTCGCACGTGCTCGGGTCGATGCTCAAGTCAACCGAATCACATACGCTGCAAGCGTTCCTGTCGATGTTTTGGTCAAGAAACTCTGCGACTTTAAGCAATCTTTCACCCAATACGGGGGTTCTCGTCCGTTCGGAACTGCACTGTTGATTGGTGGAGTTGACCCCAACGGTATTCACCTCTACGAAACCGACCCAAGCGGTGCATACCAATCCTACCATGCTGGTGCAATAGGAAGCGGAAGAAACACCGTCATCGAATATTTTGAGTCCAACTGGAAAGAAGGTCTCACACTCAACGCAGCAATGAAACTCGGGCTTGAAGCTCTTCGCAGCGCCAACGATACGGAACTGAACAGAGAAGCCGTTGAAGTCACCGTCGTCGATGGTGATGGTTACCGTGTTCTTGACCGTTCAGAAGTGAACAAGCAAATTGACCGCTTGAAACCACTTGAAGACTGAGTTTAGATAACCACGTTCAAATGCTGCCCCTCAACTCAACAGATGAGGGAACATTATGGTAAGTCTTGATGATGCCGTGCTCGCACGCATGGAAAAAGGTGGAAAGCGATACGAATTACTGGTCGATCCGAACTTGGTTGATGAGTTCAAGTCTGAACCTGCTTCAGTTGACCTCAATTCTTTTTTGGCCATGGACGAAGTCTTTCATGACATCCGTGGTGGTGAGCGACCGACAGAGGATGCCATTGCGAAGACCTTTGGGACGCAGGATATTTTCGAAATCACCAAAACGATTCTTGCTAAAGGAAGTATCCAACTCACGACTGCTCAACGTAAGGCTCGTGTAGAGCAAATGCGCCAGCAGATTGTTCATGAAATACATACGCAAGCCGTCGATCCAAAGACCAAAAGCCCTCATCCCAAAACTCGTATCGAATTGGCACTGACAGAGTCGCGTTACTCGGTTGACCCATTCAAGCGACTGGACGACCAAGTCAAAGATGCTCTTGAATTGCTTAAGCCCATGATTCCCTTGTCTTTTGAATCAATACGCCTTGCTGTACGAGTCCCTGGCTCAGCCTATGGTGGCTCATCTCGGATTCTACGCCCGTTCCTTGAGAAGGAACAATGGCTCGAAAACGGTTCTTGGGCCGGAATTATTGAGATTCCAGCCGGTATGAAAGATACCATTTATGGCAAATTGATGAGGGTCTCTTCCGATACCGAAATGAAAGAACTCTGAAGCTTTTTTATTGAGGTTCGAAAGAATCTCTATGGGTCGGTTTTATCATGGGATGGCGATTCGCCACGAATGGAGAGAAAGAAATGTCCAACGGTCAAAACGGCGCCGAGCTGCGCCTCGTGACCCCGGGTATGGCTATTGGGCCATCTGCCGGGATTCGCGTAGGAAGTGGTGCAATCGCACACAACGAAACAATCATTGCTACCCGTCTCGGGTGGGTCAAACAACTCAACAATACGGTGTCTGTTGACCCGATTAACAGCGCATACATGCCTCGCTCAGGCGACCTCATCGTTGCCACAGTAGCAGAAGTTCGAAACAACCTTTGGTTCATGAACATCAACGGTCCATTCCAAGGTCTGTTGCCAATGTCTCTGGCACCATGGAAAGTAGAATTTGGTGCAGCACGTCAACATATGGGGATCGGCGATGTCGTTCTCGCTCGTGTTCAAGAAGTTGATGAGTGTCACAATGTTGTCCTCACAATGAAGGGCGTCGGCCTTCGACGACTCACGCAAGGTTCTCTACACTCGGTGCCTATCAACCACCTTGACCGCCTACGCGGTGAAGGTAACGCAACTCTACAGCGTCTTCGAGACGCTTGCGATTGCCGAATCATTGTCGGAGAAAACGGCAAGGTTTGGGTTGATGGCAACTCAGAAGGAACGGCTTGGGCTCGCCAAGCGTTTGACTTGATTGTTAAATCAGGACACAAAAACACATTCGAAGCAGATTTAACTGCTCTTGAAAAAAATGCTCCAAAAAATGGTGATGCTTAATGGGCGGATACGGTGATGTACAATTATTACGCGACGACGGTCTACGACTGGACGGACGCAAGCTTGACGAAATGCGACCAGTTTCTATCGAGGCAGGAATTCTTCCTGCTGCAGATGGTTCAGCAATGGTGACGCATGGATTGAACGTGGCAGTTGCTGCTGTATACGGGCCTATGGAAGCGCACCCTCGAAAGATTCAGCGCCAAGACCGTGCAGTCATTGACGTGCGATACAACATGGCTCCTTTCTCAACCGGTGACCGAATTCGTCCCGGCTACAATCGACGCTCACGGGAAATCTCCAAAGTGACCGCTGAAGCACTTGAGTCCGTCGTTCTTGTTGAACGATATCCACGCTCAAAAATCCGTGTAGAAATCGAGATTTTGGCTGCTGAAGCTGGAACTCGCTGTGCTGGCCTTACCGCTGCAGCAGTTGCACTTGCTGACGCTGGAATCCCAATGCGCGACCTCATTGTCGGTGTCGCTTCAGGAAAAGTCGAAGGCATCGTTGTTCTCGACCTTGACAAGGCAGAAGACAACTACGGCCAAGCAGATTTGCCAGTTGGTATTCTTCCAAACACCGGTGAAATTGCTTTCCTCCAAATGGATGGCGACCTTTCACCAGATGAATACAACCTTGCAATGGAATACAACTTCAAAGCAGCTGCTGAGATTCATGAAATCATGGTCGATGCGCTCAAGCGCCGATACGAAGGAGGGGAAAACTGATGGTCGAACTCGTGCCAACATTGCTTCGCCAAGAACTCGCTCGCCTCGCTGAAGACGATCAAAGACTCGATGGCCGTTCTCAATGGGAAGGTCGTGAAGTTAGTCTTGAAGTCGATTGCCTTTACAATGCTGAAGGTTCCGCAAAAGTCGTTATGGGCAAAACCATTGTCTATGCCGGTGTCAAGTTCGAACTCCGAACACCTTGGCCAGACCGCCCAACTCAGGGTTCGCTCATGTGCGGTGCCGAACTACGACCTGTCGCTCACCGAAAGTATGAGCCAGGACCACCTTCACCTCAATCCATTGAACTGGGCCGAGTTGTTGACCGTGGAATCCGTGAATCCGGATGCATTGACATGGAAAGTCTCTGCATTGTTCCTGGTGAGAAAGTCTGGGGTGTCATGATTGACATCCACGTTCTTTCCGACGGCGGAAATATTTTCGATGCGTGCGGACTTGCGGCAATCGCTGCTTTGCGAACTGCAATTGTTCCTGCTGAACGATTTGATGTTGGTGAAGATTACAAACTGAAAGTCAATGGAACACCTATCATGTCATCGTTTACTCGTGTCGGAGGGCGTTACATTTACGACCCATCTGAAGAGGAAGAACTTGGTGGCGATGAGCGAATTCACATTACGCTCGGAGACGAGGGTCACCTCCACTCCCTACAAAAGGGGTTAAGAGGGGTGTTCACGCCGGCCGAATTTGCAGAGATATTCGATGTGGCGCATCAGCGATGTACCGATCTTCGAACACTCGTAGCAAACCAGGAGGGGAACTGATTGGCAAAGCGAACACAAAAAGCAGGCGCAACAGCACGATTTGGAGCTCGATACGGTGTATCCGTTCGACGTAATGCAGGGTCGGCTTTGGCTAAGAAATCCGCCAAGTACACCTGTCCTGTTTGTCAATACCGCAAGGTCACCCGTCAATCCGTCGGAATCTGGTCCTGTGGAAAGTGTGGACACACCTTTGCAGGTGGCGCATGGGAACCATTCACACGTGCCTCGGATACCAACAGTCGAATTCTACGCCGTTCAGTCGAAGGTGCAACCACCGCCGACATGGCATTCATCGCTCAACAAGCAGCAATGGATTACGAACGTGCTCTCGCTGCAGGCGAAATCACTGAAGAAGAGTGAACACCCTCTGTGGAGTGTTGACAATGCCGTGGTCACTGACCCTTTCTGTTCAATCCAGTTCTCGTGAGGACACTCAGGCTTTGGCCGATGCACTCACCACCGACGAAGATATAATTTGGGCTGGTTCAAAGGAACACTTTTCGTTTCAATTGAATGAAGAAAAAGCAAAAGATTTGCGTGCGATGCTCAACACTCGGATGCGTGGCCTCATCGCCGTCGATTCCCTCCTCTCATCGCTCGTGGACCAGTCCGAGGGTTCATCAACCAAAAGCGACTGAGAACAACAGGTGAGCGTATGGATAACATGGAACAACTGCAAGTCGTCGTTAACGAAGTTCAATCAGCACGTCAACAACTGGCAAATCTACGTGCTCAAGTTCTAGAACTTGAAACAACGCTTGAATCGGTTAAATCTCAACCAAACGACCTAGCACTGCACCAGCAAATGGGCGGGGTCATGGTTGAAGTATTCGACCGTGAAGCACTTGTTAAGGAACTTGAAGAAACGCTTACTGCCCTCAAAGAACATCTTGAAAGGTTCGCTGGACGCGAAGCTGAACTCCTTGCAACCTACGACCAGCTCAAACAAATGCTTGCGGGGTCGGAGAGCGCATGAACGCCGATGAGCAGCATGCAGACCTTGAATCGTTTCACGATTGGCTCATGGATGCTTGCTCAATTGGTGCTGTTCCAATTGTTACTGGAAAAAACGGTGATATGGACACCATTGGTTCTGCAGTCGCCCTCTCGGCTGCACATCCGAACCTCATGGCCTGCGGGCTGCATTTGGGAAGAACGGCAAAACGCATGGTTGAATCCTTGCAAGCACCTTTCCGCAAATTATCTGAACATCAAACCGTCTGGCCACAGAACATTGGTGGAATAATCGTCGTCGATGCAGCAGCAGCTGGCCAAGTTGGTGTGTCGCTCCCAGAAGGAATTCCAATTTGCGTTTTAGATCACCATGCGACTTGCGACTGGGAATTGGACAAAGGTGACTTATTGTTGCAATGGGATGTACGTGCTACGACTCAAATTGTGGACGCCTATCTTCGACTTCATGCACCTCAAACTCGTTCTGTAGTGGTTCGTAAGATGCTCTTAGCAGGTTTGCTTACCGACACTGCCCGTTTCCGACATGCCGATAAGGGTGCCTTTCAAACAGCCGTCGATTTACTCGCAGGTGATGATATTGATTATGCATCCTTTGTCGAATCTGTAGAATCAGAGTCGACTTCACCCAGTGAGCGTGGAAGTCTCTTGCGTGGTCTAGAAAGAGCAACTTCGATTGACTCTGGTGCATGGAACATTGTTCACACCTATTCGGGAACACTTGAAGGTCGATTAGCAAGCCTTCTGATTGGGACCGGTGCGGAGATTGCCTTGGTGAGCAGGTTTCGTGATGGAGTGACTCGATTGACTGCCCGTGCCTCACGCCATACCACGCAACGTGGCATTCATCTTGGAAACCTCATGTCCAAAGTTGCTGAACAGATTGGCGGCGAAGGTGGAGGTCACGCTGGTGCTGCAGGTTGGAGTGGAAAAACCGACCGTATTGCTGCAGAATCTTCTTTCATAACGCAAGTAGCGCTGATTACAAGGAGTGAAGAATAATGTCAGATATAGAGTTCCCACAAGCTCCAGGTTATTTTATTTCCAAATGGAGAGAACACGGCCCAGTCGATATTGAAACCCTTACCTTGTGGCGTGAAGAAATGAATTGGAACACTTGGTTGCCTCTTGCTGAAGCGGCAATGTTCTTGGATGCTGCTGAACTTTTGGCGCTTATCGAAACCGTCCTCAGTCCTGCTGAAACCGCCACGCTCTCACTTGTTCGACGCAGAATGCTCGGGGATAATCGCTTGATGCCAAGCATCGAGGCTGCTTTGGAGATTGCTCGCAGTCCAAAGACTCGGGACCTCGCTCTTGAAGGAAGACTTCGAATGGAACTGGGTTTAGCAAAGTATGAGGCAGGAGATGCGGATGGGGCAAAAGAAGATTTGACTTGGGCAGAAACTCGTCTAAAATCTGTAGCGCTTGCCAGTCGCGACCATGATCTCTCGTTGATCAACAAGGCCGCTCTTCACACCGCATGTGGCGAACCAGTCATGGCTTTGACAGTGTATTCAGAGATTCCAAGAAACGGCAAGCATGCCGATGAGACAATTGCCCTTTCCAGACTTGGTGCAAGCAGAATCTGTGCCGCGCTGGGTCACGAGTTTAACGCTGCCCGCCATGCTTGGAATGCGCATGCACATGCGATTAAGGCCAATCAAATTGGCATGGCTATTGAAGGAGGTGCATTGTTTTTGGACTTTGCAAGTTCTTCGATTGTTCCGTCTGCTGAAAAAATGCATGTCCAGATTGAGAACTCTCGACCCCGAGAGGCTGGAGAAGATGCGCACGAACTCAATGTACATCCCGATGATATTGACAATGTATTCAACTGGTGTTGTTCGAACATGCCTGAAGAATCATCTGGAAGTGACCGGCCTGATCTTCGTGCAATGGTGAGCCTTGCCCATCGTTTTGACAAATTGGAATCGTTTAGCGAAATAATCAGTAATCCTGATTCGGTAGAGGACCCCATGCTGGCTGCAATTGTACAGAGTTTTGTCGAGGACCAACATCTCAAGGGACTTTGGGATATTCGATTAGCGACGCTGACAATGCTTTAATTTTCACCGCAGCACCATTCGGACAAATCTATGAATTCTTCGACAGTCCATTCCTTCAGCGGTGGGACTTCACTCCACCATTTCACATTGGAAACATTCTCATCATGAACGTTCCACTCCAACAATTCAGTATCTTCGACGACGACATGTGCAACCCAGCCCTTTGGATAATAGGTCGTATTCCATCTCAAAACCGTCCCTTTCAATCCCGTTTCCTCATACAGTTCTCTTAGCAGAGCATCATCTGGAGTTTCTTCGAACTCAACATGCCCACCAGGAATTTCCCACCCTCGTTCTGGGTGTTCGACAAACAACACCCGGCCGCCATTGCCGAGTGCAAATCTCTTTTCTGCTCTGGTCGTAACCCATGCTAAGACAAAAACCGGTTCATTCTTTGGTGACACGTTCTCGCCTCAGAATTCTTTTTTGGCTTTTTCAACCCACTCTTCGGCCCATTGTTCGCCTTGTGATACAAGGCGTCGTGCGAGGAAGAACGCTTCTGAAGCATCTCCTGCAGCCAAAAGGGATTGGAGTCTGGTCAAGTCTGGATTGACTTTTTCAGTCTCGATATCCTTTGTTTCTTCAGTCGGTAAATCTTCGCTTAAGTTGGAAATCCGTTGCGAAAGTTGCATCATTTGTTCGAGGAACTGAGAGCGTTTTTCAATGCTCGGTGCTGTCCAAGGTTTTGCTTCTTCACCCATCATTTTACCGGTGATTCTCTGGAGGAATGCATCGCGTGGAGTTTGATGAGGTTGCAATTGTTGAACGTGGTCGTAGCAAGACCATGCTTCGTCCATTTCCGAGCGACGTTCGTACAAACGGCCAAGTTCCATCCATAACTCGTGATTGTTCGGCCGATGAGCGAGGAGATGACGGGCCAGTTCAATGAAGAGACCTTCCCGGCCGCCTGAACGAATCCGTTCGAGTCGACGCGCATAGACAATGTTCGCTCTTTGGTCGCTGAAATCCAATCGACGACAGCGTTCAGCAAAATCTTTGAGTTCAGCTTCGATTTCTTCCGACTCGGAATACATGTTCCACCATGCATCCGGGTCAAGGGGGTCACGGGCAAATGCCGCTTCCAAAAGTTCGAGTCCTACGAGTAAGAAATCAACCTCCTTGAGTTGCTCAATCTGTTCTGCATCCCGGCCCAAGACGATGAAGACGTCTTCAAGAACTGCGCTGAGTCCATCGCCGTCTTGGTTGACGACTTTGATGTCGGCGAGGCACCGCCAATTTCGTTCATCAGTAAAGTCATGAAGCAATGCTTGACGAGCATTTTGTTCAGCCCAAGACATGTTGTCTTCGAATCGCTCAGGGTCTTTAGAAGCAAGGCGAGCAAATTTTTGTGCTTGAGTTCTGTACCTGTTACCAAGGTTGCGGCGAGGATGCTGCAAAAGGTCTGCATTCTCCCCTACCATAGCGACCACTCGATGTCTTCGCTTTCAATATCTTCGTTGAGATGCTTATTGGACGGACATGAATCCATCATGGTCTACTCCCCAAGGAAGCGTTGCATCAAAACCAACTTTTGCCGTAAGTCCATCTCCATCTCGGGATGGGTCAAGAGAACTTCCTTTTTGATTTGAGAGGATCAGTGTATCTTTGTCAGGCTGCCATCGCGTCACCATGGCCCATTCGACTCGGACTGGGTTTCCGATGTCAATATCCTCGTCAACGACCGTCACCATCTTCATACTTCGATGGCCTGCTAGAGCAGCATGGATTGCATTCATTGAATCTTCAGGTTTCTTCTTGCGTATTTTCACAACTGCAGCAAGCCAACCACAGCCGCCTTCAGTCATGTGTACATCAATACATTCACACACTTCATTGACAGCAGATTTGATGGTCGGGGCACGAGGCAATCCCATCAAGGTCTTGTGTTCAGCCTCACCTGGAATGAGCGCATGGAATATTGGATTGTCTCGATGAACAACACCATCGATTTCAATGACCGGTTCTTGGCGAACATCATCAACCGTTCCCGTAATGTCGACGTATGGGCCTTCATCATCGTCTTCTCCAGTTATACGACCCCAGAGGACATACTCAGCATCAGCCGGAGCCAGAACACCATTTGGCAGCCGTGTCAGACGAAGTGGTTTGCCGTACAATTTCTCATGAAGTGCCGCTGCAATGGTTAATTCGTCGATGTTTTCATCGAAGGACATGGCTGCTGCCAAGAGTACAACGGGATCAGGTGCATTGACAATGGCAATGTCGACTTCACGCCCTTCTTTTCGAGCGTTCATCGTGAGGGTGCGCAGATGCCGCGGCACCAAACGAACGACCAGGTGATTCTCATCGCGTACAAATTGGCGGTGAAACGACATGTTTCGTATTCCAGCATCTTCGGCAATGATGACACTTGCCGACGAATATCGCCCACGGTCCTGAGGCCAATGATGCGGTATTGGTAGTTTGGTAATGTCGACAACTTCCTGTAAGTTTTCAAAACATTCAGCCTCAGACGCATCGACAATCACAGGTTCACTTGGGTTGCTCATTGCCCATCCGAGGGTATCGATGTATTCCTCTGGAGTAATTCCAATGGATTCGCACAAGCGATCACGGGTAAGGATGTTTATGGCTGCCCGATGACCGGGCGACTCTGGGATATTGCTGAAGACTGTGAGGTCATGATGACTCGCCCGAGAGTGCTCCCACATTCCATGGATGAGACTTGTTGAAGCTGCTTCTTCTTTGGCTGCGCCAAGGTGGTCACGAAAGGCCATGGTTCGTCCACATTGACGCATGGTTTGAACCTTGTTTATGCAAGGGGTGACAATACTGCCTAAAATCGGACATTTGGAGAAAAGTGAGATGCAAATCTTGGTAATTCAATCGAACGCTCATGCATACATTCACATGGGCTTTGAGGGTCGCTATTAAATAGGGGATTCAAGTCGGCAAAGTGCTTCAATGCGGTGATTATGATGGGTAGAGGACTCTTCGCAGGTGCTAAAATGGCAAAGGACCGACAAAAGTTCCGCTGGTCGGACCGTCGATACAAGAAGCGAATGCTCAAGTCGCGAGCCAAGCACGACCCGCTTGCTGGGTCCACTCAAGCCAAGGGTATCGTCATCGAAAAGGTCGGTATCGAAGCGAAACAACCGAACTCCGGAATTCGTAAGGCTGTCAAAATTTCTCTCATCAAAAACGGAAACAAACTCACTGCTTTCGCTCCTGGTGACGGTGCAATCAACTTCATCGATGAACACGACGAAGTGATGGTCGAAGGTATCGGTGGACGTATGGGTCGTTCGTACGGAGATATTCCTGGTGTCCGGTACAAGGTCATCCAAGTCAACGGTGTTTCACTTGATGAAATGGTCCGAGGTCGAAAGGAGAAGCCAATTCGCTGAGGTGTTGATGATGACGGAATCTGAAGTTGTAATTGAAGAAGAAGAAGAAGTTGTAGTCGAAGATGTACGCCCAATCGCTGGGATCGGAACTCTTGTCTTCGGTAAGTGGGATTCATCTGCAATCACCTGCAAAGACCCTGGACTTTCCCCCTACATCAACCTCACAACCGTCGGTATCCCGCACACCGGTGGCCGGCACGCAAACGCTTGGTTTGGAAAAGCAAAGTTGTCTGTTGTCGAGCGTTACATCAACAAACTCATGAGAACTGGACCTTACACTGGTAAGAAGCAAGGTGCAATGAAGGCTTTTGAAGCAGCATTGGATGCCATTGCGGCAAAGTCCGGTGACAACCCCCTCCAAGTCTTCGTCGATGCGATCTGCAACGGCGCTCCAATGGAAGAAATCACTCGAATCAAGTTCGGCGCAGTATCTCAACCAAAGGCAGTCGATTCATCGCCTTCCCGCCGTCTTGACGTAGCACTACGTAACCTCGCAAAGGGCGCCCAACAAGGCACCCACAAGTCGAAGCGAACACTCACGAACTGCATCATCAACGAATTGTCAAAAGCAGCTGCTGGAGATGCAACTTCCTTTGCGGTCGCAAAGAAAGAAGAGTTGGAACGTATCGCTTCCTCCGCTCGTTGAAGTCATCCTTCTGGTTGGCCTCGAAAACAGGCCCTTTGGTGTTGATTCATGACTCCACGGTCGTTGCTTTTCGTACCTCTGTAGCGAGTCACTTAAGAACCCCATTCCGGTGGCCAAGATTGACGAGAAGTCATAGGTGATTTCATGGGCCGAAAGGAAGACAACATTAACAAAGCAACAGAAGTAATGCATATTTTACCTCAGATTCGAAATTTGTGCATCGCAGCACACATTGACCACGGAAAAACAACGCTTTCTGATAACCTCATTGCAGGTGCTGGAATGATGTCCAGTGACCTTGCTGGTGCCGCTCGCGTTCTCGACTTTGATGAACAAGAATCCGCACGTGGTATTACCATTAACGCAGCATCTGCATCGATGGTCCACGCTGTTGAAGGCACCGACTATCTGATCAACCTCATCGACACGCCAGGTCACGTTGACTTTGGCGGTGACGTCACCCGTGCCATGCGTGCTGTTGACGGATGTTTCATTCTTGCTTGCGCAGTCGAAGGGCCAATGCCACAAACTGAAACAGTTGTTCGACAGGCGCTAAAGGAAAAAGTAAAGCCTGTTCTTTTCATCAACAAGGTCGACCGTCTCATCAATGAATTGCAGGTCACCCCTGAAGACATGATGGCCCGATTTACGGAGACCATTAAGAAGGTCAACCGACTTATCAAGCAGTTTGCACCTGAAGAATTCAAGAAGAGCTGGCAAGTTTCCGTTGCAGACGGAACCGTTGCATTTGGTTCTGCATACCACAACTGGGGAATCACAGTGCCTTACATGGCAAAGTCCAAGATTTCGTTTACTGAAATTTTCGAATACTGTAACAACGAGGACCAAAAGACGCTCGCTCAAAAGGCTCCTGTCCACGAAGTTCTTCTGGACATGGCAGTCTCTAAGTTGCCAGGTCCTGTTGAGGCTCAACCCTACCGTATTCCGAACATTTGGACCGGTGACCTCGACTCAACAATTGGTAAGGCAATGATTAGCTGTGACCCTGAAGCTGAACTTGCCATGATGATCACCAAGATTTGGATGGACCCTCACGCAGGAGAAGTTGCAGTTGGAAGAATCTACTCTGGCGCAATAGCTCAGGGTGAATCGGTGTTTGCCATTGGCGCAGCCAAGCCTGAACGTGTTCAACAAGTGAGCATGATGGTCGGTGGAGATCGAATTACTGTCCCCAAGGTCGTTGCAGGAAACATTGCAGCACTTACTGGTATCCGCTCAGCTGCTGCTGGTGTTACACTTTCTCGTGACAAGGACTTCACACCATTCGAAGCAATTCGACACTACTCAGACCCGGTCGTTACCGTTGCTGTAGAACCAAAGAGCATGAAGGACCTTCCAAAGTTCATTGACGCTCTCCGCTCTCTAGCAAAGTCTGACGCATCTCTTCAAGTGACAACGAACCAAGAAACCGGTGAAGCACTGCTTGCTGGTATGGGTGAGTTGCATTTGGAAATCACCGTCTACCGAATCGAAGAAGAACAGAACATCAAGGTCAGCGTTAGCCCACCTATTGTGGTTTACCGAGAAGGTATCCAAGGAAGCAACCGTGGAAATTCGTTTGAGGGCAAATCTCCAAACCGACACAACCGTTTCTTCTTTGAAATTGAAGCACTCACCCCCGAAGTCGTTGCAGCACTCCGTGCTGGAGATTTGGGTTCCGGAACCATCCGGCCAAACGATGCAAAGGAAACTGGACGTAAGTTCGGCGAACTCGGCATGGATAAAGATTTGATGCGCAAGATTTACGCGATCAACGGTTCAAACGTTCTTGTGAACGACACCAAGGGTATTCAAGGCCTACACGAAACCCGTGAACTCATTATTGAAGCATTCAACGGCGTTTGTTCAAAGGGTCCAATTGCTGATGAACCAGTTCAGGGAATGTTTGTTCGTTTGGTTGACGCAAAACTCCACGAAGACGCAATTCACCGTGGACCAGCACAAACCATCCCAGCAGTTCGTAATGGAATCAAGGGTGCAATGATGCGGGCAAAGACCGTTCTTTTGGAACCAATGCAAAAGGCATTCGTTTCCGTACCGAACGACTGGCTCGGCCAAGTTACCCGTGAAGTTACCAACCGCCGTGGAATCATCGAAGACATGCCATCTGAAGGTGAAGTGACAACCGTCGTTGGTGTTCTTCCAATCGCAGAAACATTTGGTTTCTCAAACGACATTCGTGCAGCATCTCAAGGTCGTGCAGTTTGGAACACAGAGAACCTCGGGTTCGAACAATTGCCGCCGCAGTTGTTTGACAAAGTCGTCGGTCAGATTCGTACACGTAAGGGGCTCAAGCCAGAACCTTACCCAGAATCCTACTATTCTGAGTGATTCAAATGCTTGGCTCGATTGCGGGCCTCTATGCTGCCCCTAAGGGTGGCGTGCCAAAGCCATTGGTCGAAGAACTCCTCGTGCAACTCAATGGATGCGTTGGTGATTTCCAACGGGATAAGAAACATCATGGAGGACCGGATAAGGCCGTATGCCTCTTCAGTCTCGAGGTGATTCGTCATCTCCAAGAGAACGGTCATCCGATCTACCCAGGTTCAGTCGGGGAAAATATACTTGTGGAGGGTGTACAATGGGAAAAAGTCGGTGTTGGAACGGTTTTTCATTTTGCTGAAGTCATTTTGGAAGTCACTTCCGACGCTCCACCGTGCAAGACGATTCGGGAATCGTTTACCAACGGCAAGTTCAAAGAAATCTCAGTGAAAGTTGCACCACATTTGACTCGATGGTATGCGAAAGTCCTCAGTGAAGGGAGCGTAAAAATTGGCGATACAGTTGAATTCAACTAATACGTTTCAATTGGAAGTCCGTTAGTTCACGAAGAGCCTTCATTGCTGGTCCTTGCGGGATTCGATCCAAACAGGCGTGGGCCTTTGCATGGTAATCGACTGCTCGTTGCTTAGCATAGTCGATAGAGCCTAGGTTCCCTAATGCCTTTAATGCCGCATCAATGGATTGCGCATCAGCCTCTTCGCCTTTGCCTAATGCAGCAAGCAGCGTTTGCTTGTCTTCTGAATCCGGTTGCGAAAGTGCATGTATCACCATTAACGTACGCTTCCCTTGGGCCACATCTGAGCCAGCCGGCTTGCCGAGCACATCAGAATCAGAAAGAACATCAATCAAATCATCCATAAGTTGGAAGCACAGTCCAACTGCAAGTCCCCAATCCGCCATGCATTCAATGGTTTCTTGGTCAGCTCCAGCCATCCGTGCACCTATTTCAGCACATGTGAGGAACATAACTGCAGTTTTTCCTTCAATCATCTCAATGTAATCATCTTCAGACACTGCAAGTTCATCTTCAAACTCGATATCCATTTGCTGGCCTTCACTGACTCGACGAACCATCCAAGCGATTCTGTTGACGAGTGGTGCAACGTCGTCTGCTTGCAAGCCTTCTGCTTGTACCAACCTTTCGAAAGCAATGGCCAGCATAGCATCACCAGCATTGATTGCTGTAGGAAGGTCGAACTCGATATGGACAGCATTTCGACCTCGTCGAATTTCATCATCGTCCATGATATCATCGTGAACCAATGTGAAATTGTGTACCGTCTCGATTGCAGCTCCCACATCAAGCATACCAGAGTGAGAGTCTCCTACAGCCTTTCCAACAAGCCATGGTAAAGTAGCACGCAAGCGCTTTCCACCACCGTGAATGAGGTGAGTCATCGCTGCAGCAAGCCGTTCATGGCGAGAGGCCATCAGACTGGTCATGATGCGTTCTTCAACAAGGGGTTTCACTTCGAGCACTGAAATGTTCAGTCCAGCACCTTCTGCCTCAGGGAGCATGTGCGTCACATCACCCATGTCGTGAATCTCTTCATCACTTAATGCGTCAAGTGCATCTGTGTCGCCGATTGCTTTCCACCAATCGTCGTTCATAATTCGGGCGGCTATGCACCGAAACCAAGGGGCAACAGAACCGTTTGTACGGTTTTCTTCGATGAGCATTTCTTCCAACTCATCGTGTGAGACCCACATCGTATCGGAAACTTCGTTTTGGTTAATTTTGAGTTCAACATCCTTCTGAACAACCAGTATGTGGTCAATTTCACGTTCAATCCACGTTTCGTTCATTCGGGCTGAATAGCGCATCTTTGTCATAAAGGTAAAGTCGTCAGGAGAAAACAGTTCAGGAGCGATACCGAGTTCTTGCTCCAATTTCCGTATGGCTGCTGTTTTGACACCCATTGCTCCATCTTCTGCCAGTTCTTCATCGCTGTGAAGGGGGTGAGAGCAACACGAATTTGCCCACACACCAGGGAAAGTAACCTTGTCGTGGGCACGGCGCTGAAGCAGCAATCGTTTCTTGGAGTCAAAGAGGAGGACACTGAATGCACGATGGTATGCTCCTGCGTCACGGTGAGCCGAAATTTTGGACATTGGTCCGAGAACGATGTCTTGCTCATCGACCGCAATAATTGCTTCGGACATAAGGGTAGACTGTATTGAGTCTGCACCCAATGAGTCGAGTAAATCTTTCTCAGAATCAGACAGTTCAATGTTTGGAACGTCTGTGATGTCGTATCCGCTCATGTGAACCCCAACTCCAACGGATTCGCGGTCGCTACATGAAGAGTTCTGTATTATGGGTTGAGAAAAGGAATCCAAATTGGATAGAAAAATACCTTTCAATTCACTGTTTATTGGTGACAATGGTTCCACGAACGGGATTTCCGAGCATGGCTGCCAAAACCCGTTCCGGTATCCCACCGTTGACCATCAAAACCTCGATTCCTCGAGCAGCAACATGTGCACCCCTCGCAGCTTTCAAACCAATCCCTCCTGTGACGTCGATGTCGGATTGGTGTACGCCTTCAAACTCAATATCAGGCGACCATTTCTCGATGAGGTCGTCTTCTGTAGCAAATTCTGGCGGCACACGAAGCAATCCGTCAACACCGCCAACGGCAAACACTAGACGCTTGACATGAGGTAACTCAAGTGCCAATCGAACAACCAAGTCGTCGCCCGATAAGATACCAAACTGTTGTTCACCTTGTACTTCGACAACATCACCAAAGGTAATGTGGATTTTGTGATCATCTCGAAGAGTGAATCTCTTGAGGTCGCCTTCGAAATCCATTCCTGTGTTGGTTGCCCATAGATGGGGTGGATGAACGATGCTCGAAATACCAGCATCAGCCAATGCTGTACAGACATGTTGATTCAATTCCAGCATTTCTCGACGGACTTGTTCTACAGCATCTCTTTGCGTGGCGCAAATACTTCCTTCAGGCTGCGGCATTTCGGGGATGTGTCCTTCATTGAGTCTCCAGTTCTTTGCTCGAAGGTGGCCGTATGAGCCTGCACCGTGAACGAGAATGACTTCTTGACCTTCAGCATGGCATTCAGCAACAGTTTCGGCCAGTTGTTTCAAAACTTCGAGATTCGGAGTGCAAAGTGAAGATTTGTCGGTGATGAGTCCACCTCCCCATTTGATGACCACCCTGTCACGCATGATACCCCCATGAGCAAATCGCTGATGAGCATACCCCTCGATTTTCTCCGGAATCAACATTTTTCCACCAAGGATTGATGACCCACCGCACCGACCAAGCAACATGTCCGACGGCCCATCTCTGAGCGACTTCATGCGCCATCTCCAAGCAATCTTGGAAGAATCAGAAGAAATTCCAGACCGTGAAGACCGAGAAACGAGGCAATTCCAAATTGAATCGGCAATACAAGAAGCTCTTTTGTTTGGAAACCGTTACAAGGAATTGGTCGACCATGGTATTGACCCGTTCCAATTCGTACGTTCAATGTCAAATGAAGAACATACTCAACCGGTATCGAAGGCAGAGTCACTTAGCCTCGGCCACGACCACTGTTCGGGGTGTGGAAAGCGTCTAGAAAACGATCTTGACTTCTGCGCATCTTGCGGTGAGAAGCGGTAATCACTCTTCTTCTTGCTCTTCAAGTTCCCATTGAGCGACGATTTCCAGAATCATTGGGTCGTCATCTTCGAGTTTGTAGAGGTATTCACCAGGCATTTCGTCAACAAGGAACACCGTTTTACCTGCACGGTAAATGATGTGTCCATCAGCGATTGCACGAACGGTATCGACTTCGAGAATTGTTGGTCGATGAATTCGGACGTGTCCGGCCTCCATAGCGTTTGAAATGCTTCGAGAGAGGTGTATGTGCTTTCGGTCGCCTGCTGTGATTCCGAGTTCCATTGTTGTCTCTACTTGGCCTTCTTCACACGGCCAGTACAAAGCTTCCGGGATTTGGTCGGTTGGAAGGTCGAGTTCCAATTCAATGGAATGCCCGTAGGTTGCACGCAGCATGTCGCCTTCAACTTGGTATCTCCCCTTATCGTCAGCGTTTGCGATGGCTGCAAAGTGCCATCCACGAAGCCAATGGTAGTGGCGACGTTGTTTGGAGATGGATTCTGAGAGTTCGCGAGCGTTAACCCAGCCGTTGATGTCCATTTCAACATTGAACTTTTCTGGTGCGTGTCGAAGAACCAATGCAAGCATACGACCGAGGGAGTTCGATTCCCGGTCACTCATGATGAATTTTCCTTCTTCGTTACAGGTCGGGCAATTGGCACCTTTGAAGTGTCCGTGGGCTCTGCATTGTCTGAGCATGTTTGTAGCGGGGAACGGCGCGTTCTTAGACTCTACGGGTGCTTCGTACGGTTTCGGGTTGAAAAAGGACCGACTTAATCAAATGCTTGTTCTTCCTCGGCTTGTCATGGTTGATGTAGCAGTCATCGGTGCGGGTCAAACCAAGTACGGTAACCATCAGCTCGGCCTCAAAGGTATGTGGGCGGAAGCCGCAGAGAACGCATTTGCCAGTGTTGACCAAGATTTTGATCCTCGGCAAGTGGATGAAGCCTTCATCGGTAGTGTTGCTTTCGGCGGTGGCCAACTTGGCAACACTGCAGCCCTCTTGACCGAACATTCTGGTATGGAAGGTGTCCCTGTGCGCCGAGTGGAGAATGCATGTGCATCATCTGGGTTTGCCCTCCGAGATGCTTGGATGGCCATCAAAAGTGGCCAAGCTGATGTCGTAGTTGCCGGTGGAATTGAAAAAATGAACGACCTTTCACCAGAGCGCAAGCGATTCTGGCTCGGGGTTTCTGGCGATACGGAATGGGAGCGGTTGGCTGGTCTGACTTTCCCTGGAACATATGCACTTATGGCTCGAAGACATTTTCACGAGCACCGATCAACACACGATGATTTGGTTCACATCAGCGTTAAAAATCACATGCATGGATTTGAAAACCAACAGGCACATCTTCAAAAGCAAGTCTCTTTTGAAAAAGCTGCAAGTGGATTCATGGTTGCAGACCCACTCACTCTCTACGATTGTTGCCCAACTTCCGACGGGGCATCATGTGTGATTTTGGCAGCAGACCATGTTGTTCGACAATTTACCGATGACCCTGTATGGCTACGTTCTTCTGGGGCTGGTTCTGACCGTCTTGCATTGCATGACCGACCTTCAATCACACAATTGGTCGCCACGCAAAAGGCTTCGAAATCAGCGTATTCTGCTGCAGGTATCACTGCCACTGATGTGGATTTGGCTGAAGTGCACGATTGTTTTACGGTCGCTGAAATGATAGCAACCGAAGACCTTGGCTTTGCTGAGTCGGGCCAAGGAGGTATGTTCGCACGAGATGGGCGAGGCATTCGTAACGAAGGTTCTGTCTGCATTAATCCGAGCGGCGGTCTCAAATCGAAAGGTCATCCACTCGGTGCTACTGGAACGGGACAAGCAGTTGAAGTGTTCAAGCAACTGCGAGGTTCAGTTGAATCTGAGCGACAAGTTCGTGATGCTCAAATTGGAATTACACACAACGTTGGCGGTTCTGGTGCAACATGTGCTGTGCATGTCTTTGGGAGGGATCGAAATGAGTGACTCATCCCAATGGAAAGGATACTTGATTTCGTATTCGAACGATTCTCTGCTCCTGCAATCGCCGTACATCCACAATGATTGTACAGTCTATGGCCCTGACAGTGATTCGACGACGATGGCTGTTGCTGGCATTCAGTATCTGCAAAACCAAGGTCATCACATCACAGCAATTCATTTGACTGAATCTATTGATGCAAAAGTGATCTTCATGTCGACATCAGTTGACTCACCCCAACGGAATGAAGAATTGCCCACTGCAACGGTAGACTGGCAGGTTATTGAAGGTGAAGAAGCGACGCTGGTTCTTTCTCAGTCGGACGCTGAACACTTTGAGTTTGATGAACCAACTGGGACTGAAATCATGGATGATGACTTGTTCAACGATATGAATGCCGCTTGGGAGCATGAATGTTCGAAGCAACATGTTTCTCAGGGAGCCTATGTCTCACAATCTCAATATCTGGAGGGGGGAACTGCAAGGCTTTCCTTGGCATCTCAAAGTTTTGAGGGCCAAATCATTTGGCCACCTCGTCAAATGGATTCTTCTGGAAACCGTCTTCCTCGTGAGGAAGGTCTTCTCTCCGATAGGGCGACCGTTGAATCTTGGACGAAATTAAGTGCTGCTGGCGCTCCTTCGGAATTCTCACTTCGTGCTCCGATTCTCGGCGGTATTCAAACGCTTCTCGTTAAGTTCGATGAAGGCCCGAGAGGCGTTTTTTTGGTCTGCGATGATGTTGATTATTCTCCAACTATCGGCGATCAAGTTGAGTTCGGCGTTCGACGGATCTATGCACAAGAAGGCTTGATTCGGTACGGACTCAAAGCAATCCCTTCGCTTAATTGAACGGGTGTTTTCACCATGCTTCTCCAAAGCCTTGATAGAAAGCCATAGTTGTGGGTTATTCATGGCGGGCTTTGGGAACATACGCAAAGGACGACGCGAGGCCGTTGACAACCTCGCTTTTACCGAGGGTGGAGATTGTCCGAGATGTGGTGGAGAATCTCAACCATCAACAATGAACGGTTACTTGAGCTGTGTTGCTTGCCAACACGAATGGATAGATCCAGATTATGTTGAATCATCTGGGCCTGTTGACATTCCAACATATCATCAAGACCAGGCCAAAATTGAAGAGTTCCGCAAGGAAATTGAGAGTGGCAGTCTTGCGGGTGTACTCGGCGTCGAAAGCGGTTTGTCCGAAGAACAGGAAGCATCCCTTGCTCGACTGGAAGACAAGTGGATGTCCGGCATGAAAGGGCATTACAACACGGCCAAAGAAGAACGAAAACCACTCATGATTAGTTTTGATGACGATGATAACATCGTCTCAACTGAAGTTGCAGCACTCACGATTGTTGCGAATGGGTTTGATGGTGGAGAAGAAATACGTCTTGAATATCCCGGAAAGGGAACCGAATTCTATTGCTTCAATGTCTCCGACCCATACGGTTGGAGGCGAGGTTCTTCAGCAGCCAATACCGCTCGTTCAATTACGAATGTCATTAACAGCAATTCCAATTTAGTTTACGCAAATCTCGAAGGTACTCGAATTTCATTTGAACTTCGCAGTGAAGATTTGAAGGCAGAATCTCTGGTGTTGTTTGTTGACGACCCAGGTGGCACGGATATTGTCGCAGAGAAAAACGGCGTCATTTTAGACGCACGAAACCTACAAGATTTCGAAGACTACCGCAGTATTGTTGAACTGGTTTTGGAAGACGGCATCATTTCTCCGAGCGAAGACCAACTGCTTTGGTCGATGCGTCAACAACTCGGTATCGACGATGTTTACCATGTCCAAATGGTTCTGGAAATGTGCGGCGAGAACACGCTGAAAGAATGTACATCATGCGGTTCAATGGCTCGTCTTTATCCTGAATATGCTGCATGGTATTGTCAACCTTGTGAAGAATGGTGCTAATTTCTTCAACTCATACGTCACGAATATTGTATTTTTCACTCCACTTGTGTTTTTCCATGTGTGTGGCATCCTTCATAAGGTAGTTCACAATGGCAAGGATAGTTGAGTGCCATGGCAGAAGACGTATTGTATATTGGAATTGATTTGGGAACCTTCCGTTCGGTTATGGTTTCATCCGACAGCCACGAAGTTGAAGAGTTGACCGTAATCGGTACTCCGAAAGATCCGATTGCCCGTAATTTCCTCAAGCGTGATGTTTTGTTTGGCGAAGAAGCTCTCAAAAACCGACTCGCGCTCAACCTTTTCCGGCCGCTCGAACTTGGTGTTATCAAAGACACGCAAGAAGACCGTGAATTCATTGCACACTTCATCACCCACCTGATTGGACTTTCAGACCCAGAAGACTACGACCGCGTCGTCGCTGTCATTGGTGCTCCTGCTGAAGCAAGTTACGTCGACAAGACCGCAATTTTTGATGCAGCAGCAGGTTCAGTTAACGCTGCTATGATTATCTCCGAACCTTTCGCTGTGGCATACGCTCTGGACATGATTGAACACACACTCGTTATCGATATTGGTGCAGGAACTGCTGACCTTTGCCGAGTTTACGGTACAATCCCGGGTCCTGGCGACCAAATGCACACCGGTCACGCAGGTGATTTTGTTGACCGAAAAATCATCGAAGAAGTTCAATCCAAGTACAGCGGTGCACAAATCACCAAGGATATGGCACGACGATGGAAGGAACAGTATTCCTTTGTAGGAACAGCATCCCCTGACGAACCAGTTATGGTTGACTTCTCAATTGAAGGCAAAGCCATGAATCTTGACATCACCGATTGCATTCAACGAGCATGCGAATCGATTGTTGATCCGATTGTCGAGAATGTTAAGGAATTGATTTCTGGTTCCAACCCTGAATATCACGACCAATTCCGTCGAAACATGGTACTCGCAGGTGGCGGTTCTGGAATCAAAGGCCTTGGCGCTATGATTGAGCGTAAACTTTCAGATATGGGCGATGTCAATGTACACGTGGTAGACGACCCTGTTCGATTGGGTGCTATGGGAGGTCTACGACTTGCTATGGAAGTTCCAGAAGAGATGTGGAAGAACCTTACTCTCGCATCCCGTTGATGTACAGCATTGTTTCGATAATCACCCACCCTGACTTTCCAGTAACTTGTACCCATTTAGGCTTGATTTTCTTAATGATTGCTTCAATCAACCGCATGTTCGCACCAAGAGCGGGGTCCGTCTGAATAAGGTCGGCGAGGTGTTCTGGGTTAAGGCCAGTTTTATGTGAGAAGTATTGAACAGTATCCACTTCGACCAAATGCCTGTGGCAAACCATTTGCTTCCAATCTGCAGTAGAAAAGTCCGAAGCAGTTTCGGTAAACCAGTGCTTACCCAGCCAGCTACCGTATTTGTTGAAGTATCGACGATTTCTTTCTTCTCGAAGGAAATATTGGTTTTGAAACTGAATCCAATTCTCTAAATCAACCACTTTTCCTGAATTTCGGTAGTTGTGCAAGCATTCCATTGGCAAATTGATGTTCACTCTCTGGAAGTTTTCATCAAAATTGCGTTTCGGGTTAATGCCCAAAAGAAGAACACATTCACCAGGTGGGACACTGTCGATGTCACCTACGTATGTATGCGGAGGTACATTTGGATCGAGCAATGCGTCTCCCTTAAGATTCAGCGATTGATTCAAACGATTGACTGCGGCTTCATGGTCTTGTTCGATTACTTCCAGCCATTCATCCATGACCATTCCAAGCACCATCTCAGTATGTTTTGGCAAGAATCACACGGCGACGGGTCATTTTGCCGCTCATATGGCAAGGCTGTTCAGTTTCGTATTCATCGGTTGAATCCCCGAGGAAAGTCAGGCTTGTTGCACGCTCTATGGCTTCAGCATGAGCATCGGTGCCGTCAAATGGAATCTCGTAGATTTTACCCTCTTCGATTTCTCCGTTCATGACCCAAGTTCCGTCTTGCTCAGTGAAATTAGGCAACGGTTGTATGACATCGGACATGTGGGCAGATGAACGCTTTCGCAATTCTTCAGCAATTTCATCGAGTATGGTTTTACATGCATTTGAGAGGTCCTCCATTGGAATGGGCTCTTTACCTCCAGTTCTACGGGCAGCAAAAGCAGTACCTTGTGCAATATCTCGCGGACCAACATCTAGTCGGAGTGGTACGCCCTTGATTTCCCAATCGTAGTACTTCTGCCCTGCATGAATGTCTCGAGCATCAACTTTAACTCGAAGTCCGCTCGCTCGGAGTGTTGTTGCCATTTCGTTGGCAACCGATACCGTATCGACCTCTGAATTCTTACGAATCATTGGGCATATGACCACTTGGAAGGGTGCTACTGCTGGAGGCATGATAAGTCCGTTTTCGTCACCGTGCATACCTACAACAGCACCTAAGAGCCGTTCTGACATACCGTACGTTGTTTGGTGGCAGAATTGTTGTTTTGCCTCTAAGTTCTCGTAAGAGAGGTCGAAAGCCTTCGCCCACTGATCTCTATAGTGGTGGCAAGAAGCCACTTGCAAGGTCCTCCCATTTGGCATGACTGCATCGATGCCAATGGTGTACCATGCGCCAGGAAATGTATCCCAGACCGGACGCTTTGCCTTGATGATTGGGAGGCAAAGGTCGTGCATGATGTTGTTCACAATTTCAAGGTCCTGCTCGATTTGACGTGAGGCGTCTTCTTCGTCGGCATGCGCAGTATGAGCTTCGAAGAAGTGAATTTCACGTACCCGGATGAATGAGCGAGTTTGCTTGGTTTCGTACCGGAAGGTATTGACCATTTGGTAGACTTTCAAGGGTAGGTCTTTGTGGGAGCGTATCCAAAGTGGGAACATGGTGTACATTGCAGTTTCAGAAGTTGGTCGCAAGAACATAGGGATGTCGAGTTCATTTTCTCCAGCATGTTTGACCCAGTAGACTTCTTTCTTGAAGCCACCCTCTTCGTCCTCATCGCGTAGGTCATCGGGATCCACCCCTTCTTCACGTGCCCTTTTGAGTCGCGCAACCAGAGCGTTTTCTTTTTCCAACAGGTTTTCTGGAATGAGCAATGGGAAATGAACTTCCTCGTGTTCGGTCCTTTCCATCTCTGCATGAGTTAGGCTGTCGATGAGTTTCATCGTCTTCCACCCGTAAGGTCTCCAAACATCCATGCCTTTGATTGGGTACCGCTTGTCCACCAATTCGGCTGCCTCCACCATGAATGGATACCATTCGGTAAAATTGTCAGCTTTTGACGGTATGCCACGCTTGGCCTTACTCGGTCCTTTGCCCATGGGCGGGACTCGCCATCTCTCGCTCATCAAGATGACGCTCAAACTAGAACAAGAATGGAGTTCTCAAAAGGTGAACCGAGTCATTCAATCTCATCAGATGATTTCTTGGAATTCGTTGCCGAGGAACGAGCAAAGAAACCCAACATAGCAGTGATGAACCACGCGACTTCCAGAATAAAGAACGCCCATTCCTCAATCAGGTATGCACGTATTGCAAGGATGCCAGAACCAACTGCCATGAGCAAGAGATACGATGAGGCTTTACTGTGTATGATGCTCTGCGTCTCAAGAAAAAAAGCGCAGAGAATGAGAAACATCCCAAGGAATGCCACCGTCTCAGAGTTGAAAGTGAAGTCCATGGAAGCACCGGTCACTTTCGCATGGAGAGGAAGAGAGCACCAGTGAGTACAACGACTGCCACGATATCAGGAATGCCGTATATTCCTGTTTGAACAGGCTCTGACCAACCGTAGCCGGTGTTGATTTTGTATGCCTCCATCAAATTGATGCGTGTGTACCCATCGGTTGGACACAAATCTCCTGCTTCACACATAGAACCGAACACCGACGACCAAACACCGAAGAGGTTCAGCACCACGGCTCCGAGTCCGACCATGAGCAATCGTGCAAGGTTGTTGGATTTCTTTGCAACCCTCACTTCAGCGGCCACGGGTATTTCGGCTGACGGCATAGGAAGTGCCGTTACCGGGGCAATGTCGCCAATCACTTCGATCAGCATGTCCGTAGGGGGAGCCACTTCTGTGATTGGAGCGGCGATGGCAGAATCGATGGATTGAGCGTCCCTCGGTTTAACTGGAGTGACTGGAGAGATTTTGATGCCGTAAATACGGTCAGCAAGACTCACTAAAACCGGGTCACCAGCAATTTCTTCAGGTGAAAAGTCACCCGCTAAGAGTTTCTTCAACAAGTCATTTGATGATGTCATCTCTCGGCCTCCGTAAGTAATCGGGTGAAGCCTTCCTTCAAGAAGCCTCCTTCTCTATAGCCTTCGTCAAAATCAAGCATTTCCTGCCTTTTCTACTTCTGCCCAGTCCTTCATGAATCCTTCAAGGCCTCGATCGGTGAGTGGGTGCTTCATGAGTTGGCGGAATGTCTTTGCAGGCATTGTTGCGGTATGTGCTCCGAGTTGGATGCACTGCAGCACATGAGTCGGGTGTCGTATCGAAGCGGCGAGTACCTTTGTGGTAATGTATGGATAATTTGCCCAAGTGTCCATGATTTCAGCAATCAGCGTCATTCCGTCATGCCCGGTATCGTCGATACGACCGATGAATGGAGATACATATGTTGCACCAGCTTTAGCAGCCATAAGCGCTTGAGCCGCGGAAAAGATGAGAGTGACGTTCGTGTCAATTCCTTCTCCATTGAGAACTTTAGTTGCTGCGAGACCTTCTGGAGTACACGGGATTTTGATAATGACATTATCTGGAAGTTCTGCCTTTAATGCTCTCCCTTGAGTAATCATCCCCTCAGTGTCCATTGCAGTTACTTCTGCCGATATTGGCCCATCGCAAATCGAAGCAATTTCAGCGACCACTTGTTTGAAGTCACGACCACTTTTCTTAATCAAAGAAGGGTTGGTGGTCACACCATCAAGAATACCCCATGCGGCAATTTCACGAATTTCGTCTACGTCGGCTGTGTCAAGGAAGAACTCCATGATGCGAGGATGTGGAAGGCACTCTTTCAAGTATTTGCTGTGAACATTGGCTTCGTCATTCGTAGTCTGTGTATTTTTTCGAATTTCCTTTCGCCTTCTCTACGGGGTATTTGGCCCTGTTTTTCTCGATTTTGTTCTTCATGATCTCGACGGGATCGAACTCTAAAACTGAGCATAATCGGAGACAGTAGACCATGACATCGGCCAATTCATCGCTGATGTCAACGGTAAGTTTTGGATTATCGAGAATTTCTTCGATGCTTGGGTTGCTCCACTGAATGGTTTCATTGAGTTCGCTCGCCTCAATGGACACGGAAGCCATCAAATTTTTGACGGTGTGAAATTGCTTCCAGTCCCTTTCATTGGTAAAGGAATCAACTGCTTTCATCGTTGAAGCAAGTGTATCTTCACCCGTCATGAGTTGCACTCGGTGCATCTCGCTAATGTAACTTCAGCACTTTCACTTTCGTGAGATTGCTTTCTTCGCAGCCTCGGCAATGTACTTTGCTGATAACTTCATGACGTCTAACATTTCGTCGGCTTGACCTGATTCTCCGAATCGGTCGGGCACACCGACCATTTCGAGAGGAGCGAATGCATTGGCAACAAGGTGTTCGGCAACCGCACTTCCTAGGCCACCGATGACGTTGTGGTCTTCAGCAGTCACGAGTGCCCCGCATCGTTCGACCATTTGGTCGACAAGAGCGCCATCAAGTGGCTTGAGCGTGTGCATGTCGATAACACTTGCATTGATGCCCTCTTCAATCAACATCTCTGCAGCCTTGAGCGATTCAGAAACCAAAACTCCACATGCGATTATGGCAACATCATTTCCGTCTTTCAATTCGATTCCTTTACCGATTTGAATGGACTCAGGGTCAACATCGTCGTACAAGACGGGGGTCTTGTTACGAGCAGTTCTCATGTAGGATGGTGAATTCGTTTCGGCCAGTCGTGCGGTGAGAATGCGAGTGCTTACGTCATCGCATGGGTGAAGAACAGTTACGTTTGGCAGAGTCCGGAATACGGCCAGGTCTTCGATGGATTGGGCAGATGAACCATCTGTACCCGTGTGGGTTCCACCGTGACTTCCACAAAGGTGAACTGCCAAATTTGGACGTGCAACTCCGTTTCTCATTTGCTCGAAGGCGCGTTCGGTGAATATAGCGAACGTACTGGCGAATGGAATATATCCAGAAGCAGCCATACCTGCACCAACCAACAGCATGTTTTGTTCGCCGATACCGCAGGATACAGTTCGTTCTGGGTGAGCCTTTCGGAAATGCAGAGACTTGGTGGATTTACCTAAATCCGCTTCTAGAACAACCACTTTCGGATTGTCCGCGAGGTCGAGGAGTGCTTGGCCGTAGCCGTCACGTGTTGCTGCCATCCGTGTCATGCTTCCACCTCTCCAAGTTCGACCATGGCTTGATGGAATTGTTCGTCGTTTGGTGCAGCACCATGGAACGAAGGATTGTTCTCCATGTAGGATATACCTGCGCCCTTGATGGTGTGGGCAATAAGAATTGACGGTCCGTTGCAATTTTCAGGCGCTTCAAGGAAATCTAAACCTTCCATGACTTGAGTCATATCGTGGCCATCAATTTCTTTGACGTTCCATCCAAATGCCTTCCACTTTGCTGGGATGTCAAACATTCGCATTTGTTCTTCACAGAAATCATCGTTTTGTATTCGGTTTCGGTCAAGAATGACTTTGAGATTACCGAGTTCATGATGTGCAGCAGCCATTGCTGCCTCCCATACGCTGCCTTCCTGCATTTCTCCATCACCAATCATGACGAAAGCTCTACGTTCGCTGGCATCGAGTCGAGCAGCAGTAGCACATCCCATTCCAAACGACAGCCCCATTCCAAGAGAACCTGCAGAGAAATCGACTCCAGGGCACCATTTCATGTCGACGTGACCTTGGCAAACTCCGCCGAGGACGCGGTATGATTTGAGGTCTTCATGGGAGATAAAACCCATTTCTGCTAAGATCGCGTACATCCCTGGAGATGCGTGACCCTTTGAGAGGATAAATCGATCTCGGTCCTCCCAATCTGGTTGGTCGGGACGAACTCGCATCCGTGTCGCATAGAGTGCAGATATGAGGTCAATCTCCGAGAGTGAACCTCCAGGATGGCCCGCTTGAGCACGGTGAACCATTTTGACAATTTCAACACGGCATTTCCGTGCAATTTCTTCTAATTCACTGATGGACTTGGACATTGGTTGACCCTCGTAATACTGTGCCTTGGCGGGAGACCTTTGATGGTTTTCCCTGCATTCGGATGGATACACGATAGGAAATCACTTCAAGTTCCGGAGTCTGAAGGCATTCAAGAATTTTTGACAAGCGTTGAGTACAATGATTCTCGATTCATACACAAGATTTCCACCTTTTGGCAACGCCCGGGTTGCTAACCAGATGAATACGGCTACAAACCATCCAAAGAACATCAGCGAAAAGATATCTCCAAGGGTGGTAACCCCAAACAATTTGCTAAGATTGATATCGCTAACAACGAGTAATGCAATGAAGACTCCGAGCAACGATTCGCCGGCTATGAATCCAGCGCCGATGAGAACTCCACGATTTTCGACTTCTTTCGCAGCTTTTTTGGCAGCTGGAGACGGCTCTGATTCAAGAGAACCATCAATGCGAATATAGGCTGAGTGGAGGGCAAAATAAGAGATTATTCCACCGAGCATGATTGGAACTGAGAGAGCCAGCGGGAGATAGATTCCAATAGCTACACTCATAACAGGCATTTTGAGCACAATCAGTACGACTGCTATGACAGCACCCAACAGCACCATTTCGACGTTGAGACCTCCTCCGAAAGCCCCTTGGACAATGGCACCGATCAATTCTGCTTGTGGGGCAAACAACGCCTTTTCGCATCCCGGGTCCGAAGGTAACGGATTGATTTCGCAAGCAGTTTTTGAAATCCTGAATGCATTGTGGAGCAATTGTAATGTCGGGCCAATGATAATTGCACCGGTCACTACACCAATAATTTCTGCAGTTTGTTGCCTCCATGGAGTTGCACCAACCATGTGACCTGTCTTGAGGTCCTGCATGACGTCTCCAGCAATTGCTGCTGATGATGCAACGATAGCGGCAATCAACATTGTTGCCAACATTAATTCTTGAGTTTGTAATCCAAGGAAGAAATCACCAACAACCCACACCAGTGCTACGGTGAACAGCAGTGTGGCGATGGTCATTCCTGAAACTGGAGAGTTGGATGACCCCACGACACCAGCGATGTAGCCTGCAACAGCTGCAAAGAAGAACGAAACTACTCCGAGGAATAATGCACCTGCCAGAGCAAGGATAAGCGAGCCAGTCGCCCACCAATAATAGAGGAAGGTGAGGATAACCAGTATCCCACAAAAGATCAAGACTTTATCCAATGGAAGGTCAATTTCAGTTCTTAGAAGTTCTTCTGAAGAGTCGTCTTTCTTGATAAGGGCTTTTGAAAGGCCAGTCAAGATGGTTTTTCGCATCGACCAAAGCGTGTAAACACCACCGACGACCATTGCACCTACGCCCACATAACGGATTTGGGTAACCCAGATCATGGTGAAACTCGACACCAAATCGGGTGCAGGGGGCCATCCACGAAGGAGTCCGTACATTGGAACAAGTATAGCAAATCCAATGACACCGCCAAGGAAAATAAACGACGCAATGCGTATCCCAACGATGTACCCAACTGAGAGCAGCGCAACTGAAAGGTCGATACCAGCGGAAAATCGAGTACCCAGAAATTCCCAAGCGGCTTCGACTTTGTGGTGAGTCACCTCAAAGCCCTTCACCATCAGTCCGTAGATTGCCCCAATGGCAAGGGCGTAGAGAATGGCTAATGCTCCTTCACCGCCTTCTTCTCCCGCAACGAGGACTTCGCGGCATGCCACACCTTCTGGGTACGGTAAAGCTTCTTCGACAATGAACAACCGACGCAAAGCGATGGTGAACATGGTCCCTAATAATCCGCCAAGAAGTGCAATAATCATGGTGTCGAGCCATTGAATTTCTTGCCAAATCCCGATGACCAAGAGAGCGGGAACGGTAAAAATAATTCCGGCAGCCAAAGATTCACCTGCGCTGGCCATGGTCTGCACAGCGTTGTTCTCAAGTATGGACACATCTTGGAACAATGTCCGTAGAATTATCATTGACATTACTGCAGCAGGAATGCTTGCAGATACTGTCATTCCCGCATACAATCCAAGATAGGCGTTGGCAGCGGTCATGAGAATTCCAAGAACAATTCCAACAACAACGACACGTAAAGTAAGTTCTTTCGGAGACTCTGAGGCTGGGATGTAAGGCTCACCCAAATCGCTCATGGACCCTCGAACCCGAAGCAGTTGTTCAATTCATCGCTTGACTCGAAAGGGAAGACCACCATTATTATCATAAGTCCGCCATGGTACCAACAACCGCCTACGCAAGTAGGTGGGGTGTATTTTCGTGAATACTTGGCATGACTTGAATTCTGATGAAACACTTCACAATCTCGACACCAACACCGATGGTTTATCCAATAGTGAAGTACAGAGTCGTCGTGAAAAATACGGTAGGAATAAACTCAAAGAGCCGGAAAAAAAATCGGCAATACTCAGGTTTCTCTCTCAATACAACGACCCGTTGAATTACTTGTTAATTGGTGCGGCTCTCATTGCGCTTGCCATCAAGCCCGACCATCCTGGGGATGCGATTTTTATCTTCATAGTACTCACAGCGAACGCTACTTTTGGATACTGGCAGGAAGGGCAAGCTGAACAAGCCATGGATGCATTGAAACAAATGGCTGTTTCGACATGCGTCGTCATACGCGAAGGTATCGAATGGTCCATTCCGACTCCGGATTTAGTTCCAGGAGATGTTGTCAAGCTTGAGGAAGGTTTGAATGTTCCAGCCGATATACGAATTATTGAATCGTATCAGTGTAAAATTGACGAGTCATCACTTACAGGTGAGTCGAACAGTATTCTCAAATCAACCGACTCTCTACCAGCAACTACGCTCTTGGCTGACCGCAACAACATGGCTTACATGGGGACATGTGTATCGACCGGTCGTGCAATTGGTATTGTCGTCGAAACAGGAATGCAGACTGAGCTTGGCCGTATTGCGAGCAACATTGTCGACACTGAAACACCGAAAACCCCGTTGGAGATGAAACTGGAGTCACTTGGCCGCTTTTTAGGTTTCATTGCCTTGGTCGTGGCCGTTCTTTTGGTTTCGATTGAACTCATCATTGCTTACGGAGTGGCAGAAGATAATCTTTGGGAAGTGGCTGTCGACCAATTCATCATAGCCATCGCCATTTTCGTTGCGATTGTACCCGAAGGATTACCTATTATTTTGGTCATTACGCTTGCTTTAGGGATGCGGAACATGGCTCGTCACAAGGCCATTATTCGTCGTATGAAGGCAGTTGAAACACTCGGCTCAACAACTGTAATATGCTCGGATAAAACCGGTACACTCACTAAAAATCAAATGACGGTACGTCAATTTAGTTCGACCTATGGGACGTTCACCGTATCTGGAGAGGGTTTCAAACCAGTAGGCAACCTTTCGTTGGACGGCACGGAAGTAACCAATGAAGGAATGGGTGATTTGCAAAGCGATTTGGCGTTCCGACTTTCGGCAGCCTGCCTCTCTTTGTGTCACAATTCTCAAATTTCGAAAGTTGACGGCCAATGGCAAGCTATTGGTGACCCAACCGATTCCGCATGTGCAGTACTGGGATGGAAAATAAACGGTGATGTTCGAAAATTCTCTCAACGCCATTCTCGAATTCACGAGTTCTTTTTTGATACAACACGTAAGCGTATGTCCGTTATTCATGAATATGAAGGCGAACGCTGGGTCTTTTCCAAAGGTGGGGCTGGCGGATACGTCCCTCTCGTGGAATGGAAAGTTGTTGATGGTGAGATTGTCCCAATTACCCCTGAGGACTTTGAAAAAGCATCGAATGCGAACAAGGAAATGGCAAATCAAGCCATGAGAGTTCTTGCCCTCTGTGCTCGTCGCCTTGATGATGACGAAGACATCCATGATGTCAACGTGGTCGAATCGAGTTTTATTTTCCTCGGACTGGTCGGAATCATGGACCCGCCACGGTCTGAAGTGAAGGATGCGATTGCCACTTGCCAGAAAGCCGGAATACGCGTCAAGATGATTACCGGTGATCAACAGTACACTGCTGAAGCAATCGGTAAAGAACTCAACATCACTGAAGGCGGTATCCCACCAATCAACGGGGCAGCATTGGCTTCGATGAGCGACGAAGCATTAGCCGAAGCGGCCACACAAGCCAGTATTTTCTCTCGTGTGACCCCTGAACAAAAAATGCGTATCGTTTCCGGTTTGCAGGAACGTGGTGAAATTGTGGCCATGACCGGTGACGGAGTGAACGACGCACCTGCCCTGTCACGGGCTAACATCGGCATTGCTATGGGCATTGCAGGTACGGATGTGGCGAAAGATGCCGCAGACATGGTGCTCCAAGACGATAACTTTGCGAACATTGTCCATGCAGTTGAAGAAGGGCGTAAGATTTACCAAAACATACGTAACTTCGTCCGTTACCAAGTTTCAACCAATGTTGCTGCAGTTGCACTCATTGTTCTTTCCACACTTGTATTGCCTTGGGAGTTGCCACTTACCGCAACCCAGATTTTGGTCATTAACATCCTCATGGATGGTCCACCCGCTGTTGCTTTGGGCGTGGAGAAAAAGCATGGGAATGTCATGGAACGTCCACCTCGTCCCGTGAACGAAGGTTTGCCTAATTTCCGTGATGTTGCTCTTATTTTCTGGCTTGGAGCCATTATGGTTGCTGGCACTTTGACCGTGTTTTTCCTCGCCGGCGGCGGTCTTGATCCGTCCTCCTGCGATACGATTCCAATGACCGATGCTGCTACATTCACTGGTTTTGATATCGATGCATGTCTTGCCGGTGATGCTACCGCAATGGCTGATGCTGAATCGTATGCATCGGAGAAATTTGCCTACGCTCAAACCATGACTTTCTCGGTGTTTATTCTCTATCAATTGTTCAATGTCATCAATTGCCGTTCAAGTCACGACAGCGTTTTCCAACTCGGATTGTTCTCGAACAGAGCGATTAATCTGGCAATTCTCATCTCACTTGGTCTCCTGTTGTTCTTTGTTCAACTCTCGAATTTAACTCTACCATTTATCGGACTGGAAATTGGTGGACTGTTACGAACGGTGACGCTAAGTTCAACCGATTGGATGGTTATCGCTGTGGTAGCATCTACCGTTTTTATTATTGAAGAGTTTAGAAAATTCATTGTAAAATCACGCTACTTTGCGGTACAGCAAGGATATTGATTTCTACGGATTCAACCACATCTTGAAAAACAGTGTGGAGCAGGAACAATCATGTCAGGATGGGAATCAACAGTTCTCGATGCGGGTTCCAATCCTGATTGGAAGAGTCTGTTACCAGAACTCGTAGGGGAATCGAAGACATGGAGCGAAAACATTCGACCCGTCGCAAACAAAATTTCCCGAGGTCAGCGGCTCAACCTAGAGGACGGTCTGCTTCTTTTCCAACATCCGAATCTTTCTGAAGTTGGCAGACTTGCCAATTGTGTCCGTACTGCCCGCTTTGGCTCCAACGCTTTCTTTAATTCCAACGTCCACGTTAACCAAACAAATATTTGTGTTTTAGCATGCAAATTCTGCGCATTCCGCCGCTCTAAGAAAGCAAAGGATGCTTACGCATTGGATGTCGAAGCCTACCTTGAAGATCTCGGGCAGTATGCAGAACATGTTGACGAAGTTCACTCCGTTGGTGGTCTCCACCCAGACTGGGGTATCAAGCACTATGAGCAGTTGTTCAAAGCTTCCAGAGAGCGTTTCCCCCATGTCTCAATCAAGGCGTTGACTGCTGTTGAAATCAAGCACCTCTCTCAACTCTCGGGCACTTCCTTTTCTGTTACGCTTGCGAAACTCAAAGCGGCAGGTCTTGGTTCTCTTCCCGGCGGTGGGGCTGAGATTCTCGATGACGGTGTCCGCGCCATCATCTGCAACGGTAAGGAAAGTTCATCTGAATATCTTGAGATTCATCGTACTGCACACGAGTTAGGAATCCCAACCAATTGCACTATGTTGTTTGGTACCATTGAGACCTTGGAACAGCGACTGATGCACATGATTCAATTGCGTGAAGTAAACGATGACACTTCTGGATTCCAATGTTTTGTCCCTTATCCTTTCCTACCGGACCACACTCGTCTTCCAGAGGCTCAACTTGCAACCGGAAGTGAAATACTTCGCACGATTGCAGTATCACGCCTCATGCTTGATACAATCCCTCATATCAAGGCGTATAGGATGAACATCGGCGATGAATTAGCCGAATTAGCACTTCAGTACGGCGCAGATGACATTGATGGAACGGTCCAAAAAGAATCAATAATGCATTTGGCTGGTTCAACTACCCCTTTGGATCACGACCGAATTCGACTTGCTCGTCTCATCACCGATGCTGGATGTGTCCCCGTACAGAGAAACACCACTTACGAACGGTTCGAAATTTTCGTACCACCGGAGCCTAAACCTCGTAGAGGATTAAAAATGGCTAGCCCCTGAGGAAGAGAGATGACAGATTCAACATGGATGCAAACGATGGGAAGAGTTGCTTTCCTCAATTGTGACCCGTTGTTCTATGGCCTTGATGCAGATTGGAACATATTACCTGCGCCACCTGCTTGGCTCACCGGTCATTTGCTGCGTAAGGATTGTATTTTGGCACCCATTCCTGCCGCCGATTACGCTCGGCATGCTGATGAATTGATACTTCTCCCCGATATCGGGATTTGCAGTCGTGGCGAAGTAGGTAGCGTTCTCGTGTTCGGAAACAAACCGCTTGACCAACTGAAATCAATTGCTCTTCCAACCGATTCAGCAACATCTGTTCAACTTCTAAAGTATCTTTTGAAGAAAAGAAACTTGAATCCCGATTTTGTCCTCATGGGTCCTGACCTTGAAGGAATGCTTGACCAGTGTGAGGGTGCCCTTCTCATCGGTGACCGCGCCTTAGAAGGGGCCAAAAAGTTCCCTGAATCGGTCCGGCTGGACTTAGGGCAAGACTGGTTACAATTTACACAAAAACCGATGGTTTTCGGTGTCTTCGCTGCACGTAAAGACACTCCAATTGAATCGTTGCGTCAAGCCCATGGAGTACTTAAGGACAATTTGACTTTATTTGAACAAAGTAACGCTCAACGGCAAAGCGTCATTGAGTGGGCTATGACCCGTTCCCATCTTGATTACGAACGTCTCGACCGATACTTTGGGGAAGTATTCAATCGTATCGACGAAGAAAACTTGGCTGGGTTAAACGAATTCCTCACCAAGGCGTGTGGACTTGAATCTGGGGCTCAATTCGCCTGGTAATTAATCATCAACATTCTGTTGTTCTTTTTCATTGTCAGCGTATGTAACGACTCTTCGAGTTTTTACTTTCTTTTTTGCAGGTGCTTCTTTGACCACTTTTTTCTTCGATGCCGTCTTACGTTTTGAAATTTCTTTCGGTTGGGCTATATTACTGTCGAGGCGCCTTCGTTTGACGGTTGTAATAGGGCCGTCAGAGGATGTGTTCGGACGTACTGACTTTCTGCGAGTTCGTACTGGTTTTTCTTCAACAGGTTGAATTTCTTCGTCATCTGTCTCTTCCAGTTCATCATCACCGTCGTCTTCAACATCGTTTTCAGCATGTTCTTCTGAATTCTCTAACTCTCCGCTTTCATCCGGTTCGGCTTTGTCTTCATCTTCCATATCAAGTTCGAGATCCATTGCATTTTTTGTTCGTAAGAGCACGACAACTCCTGCAGCAATCAGCATGAGGACAGGAACAAAGAGCACAGGATTATTGCTGAATGCATCTGCGACTTTACCAACGAAATCCGGTTCTTCAATGTCGACTTCTTCCAGGGTGACGGTTAGTGGCCCTTCACTTACCCACCACGGTGAATAGTAGAATTGTGTGGTTGCTGAACCATCTGCCGTCACATCGATTGGATGCAATTCGGCATGATGTGCTAGAGATGCGTCGGTAGCTCTTGGCTGTGATTTCAGGGTAAATTGAAGCGGATATACAGCGGTTTCACTGAGGTTGAAATGTATTGAATAGGTTATTGCAACATGCGTTTTTTGGTCGTTTATGGCGATGAAAGACATTCCACGGTCGATGCTGCATTCAACGTGGGCATCTGTAAGTTGTCCTGAAGACAAGAGTATGGCATCTTTCCACGAACCCACGTAGTGATTTTGATTCATGTTTTTACAGGTCGCATCTGCAAAGAGAACCGCCTCTTCTTCGCTCAGTTGAGCATCAGTCACAATTGAACGTCTTGATAAATTGCGTACAGCAGAAGAGAGTTCTATATCGAGAGTAAATGTATCTTCAAGAACCATCGCAGTCGAATTGAAACGGATGTTGATTTGTCGAATCGTTTCTACATCAGGGTTTTTGCTGCATGCTTGAGTGAAGGTTTCACAATTGTTGTCTCGAGCATCTGGAATCGCATCTCCATCGTCGTCGTCGTCATACTCATCTGGGATTTCATCGCCATCTAAGTCGGCTCCACTTTCGCCCTGACCTACTGCCGAAACTGCCGCTCCATACACGGCAATATGGCCTGTATCGGTAGCTACATACGCCATTTGGCGTGTTCCAAACTGGTTCTCAACAATATCGAAATCCATGCCTTGGTGGGCAAGGTAAATGGAAACTACATCGCCCAAGGAGGATGAATCAATCGTAAGTATCCTTTGAGCTTGCCCAGTTTCGAGAATGTGAATTTGCTTGTCGTCCACGGACCAATGCAATCCCGCACCACCCTCGAAATCTTTCTCACCAAGTGCTCCGCCCGAGAAGGACCAAATTGCCATTTCTCCTTGTTCTGTGAGCACCGCTAGTTTTTCATCGCTCGAATCAAAATCACATGTTACGACCTTAGAATCGTGGTCCCATTGTTTACCAGTAGGGTTTCCATCAAGGGACCACATGATGACACGTCCGCTTTCATCACCCGTCAAAATATAACTCCCAAGCGATGAAAAATCGATGCATGTCACCTTCGTGTTGTGTTCGCCATTCAGAGTTCGCTCGATTTCCATGTCCGATGTTCTCAACAAATTCACTCCATTGTTCGAATTTGGGACGGCTAAAAGATGGCCGTCAGGAGACCATTGTATGCTCTCCGAACGAGAATTCGAACCGCTTTGTTTCGAGGTCAAGGCGAGTGATTCCATGTCGATGATCTGAATGGTGTCGGAGTCCGTGACCGAGCCGGACATGGCAAATGCAAGCATTGAACCATCGGGTGAAAATTTGATGTCAAGGACATCGCCATCAACAACAAATGATTCGACCATTTCAAGAGTTGCAAGAGAATGAACCGCAACCAAGCCATCGTAGCCGCTGGCAATATACGTTTCATTCCCGTTAATATCGACCGTGCGGGATTCTTCAGCGCCTGGTGTGATGGTGACATCAATAAAGGCAATATCCGAATATTGGCCGGCAACCGATGAAACAGAACTAAGAAGAAAAATTGCTAAGCAAAGCAGTGTCTGAACTCTTAACCTTCTCGAGTTCAGGGCCATCAGTTTCTCCAATCCCCACTAAGGTTTGAATACTTCGTATTCGTTGTTTCATTTTGTTCTCATTTCATGCGGTTGGTTCATCAAGGTCGCGTCGGTGGGAGCACCATGATGGCAGAGTTACCTCTCGACGAAAACGGAAACAAGATAGTACGCATTGGCCATTCTCCAGATCCTGATGACGCCTTTATGTTTCACGCCATGACAACCGGTGCCTTTCCAACACCGGGCTATAATTTCGTTCATGAATTGCAAGACATTGAAACACTCAACCATCGGGCAATGAACTGTGAATTGGAAGTCTCGGCAGTTTCGATTCATGCCTTTCCCGAAATTTCGAAGGATTATGCACTCATGAACTGTGGTGCTTCTATGGGTGAAGGGTACGGTCCAATGGTCGTCTCCCTAGCAGATACATCAACGGAAGAAGTTCGTTCGTCAACCATTGCAGTCCCTGGGTTGAAAACCAGTGCATATCTTGGTCTCCGTCTTGCTTGGGGCGATTGCGATATTGCGGTTGTACCGTTTGACGAAATCATACCGAGAGTTCTCGACGGAACCTACAAGAGCGGACTTATCATACACGAGGGGCAATTAACCTATGTTGATCATAATCTCCAGGTCCATGTTGACCTCGGTGTTTGGTGGAATGAGCGCACAGACGGTTGGCCAATGCCCTTGGGCGGTAACGTCGTGCGACGTGATCTAGGCCAAGAGGTGATGGAGGACATCACCAAGTACACAAAAATGAGCATTGAGTTTGCTCTTAAGTCTCCTGGTGAAGCACTTGAGTTTGCCAAAAAATGGGGTCGGGGGATTGACGACGATACCAACCGGAAATTCGTTGGAATGTATGTGAATGACCGAACCATCGATTATGAAAAGGAAGGTCGTGCTTCCGTGCGTCAATTCATCAACGAAGGTCAAGCCATCGGAATGATTCAGGATGATTTTGACACCGCCAGTATGGCTTTTATCGGATCGAATGAGTGATGGACATGACCGTCGAAAAGCGGATGCCCGGTGTGAGCCAATACGGTTCAGTTGATCCCGCTCCTGCAGAATTCAAAGGTGATGTCACTTCATGGGCTGCTACTTTGTGTGATGAATCACTTCCTATGTTTCAGCGTATGAGAAGTGTATTTTCACTGCGCAATCTTGGTTCAGATGAGGCATGTTTGGCTCTTTGTTCTGGCTTCTCAGCATCCAGCGCCCTTCTGCGCCACGAATTAGCCTACGTCTTGGGTCAAATGCAAAACGATACTGCTTTGCCTGCTTTGATTGAGCGACTAAGTGACGCTGGTGAGCACATAATGGTCCGCCATGAGGCAGCTGAAGCACTCGGAGCAATCGGGAATCTCAAAGCAAAACCGGTGCTTGAAGAATTTCTTCACGATGAAAATCCGGAAGTTGCAGAATCCTGTGAAGTAGCTATTGATTTACTGAACTGGTGTTCGACCAGCGAATGGGAAAATGCAGAATGGTGATGAAATGAACCTCAAGTTCAAAGACTCAATGCTCTTCCGGTGAAACAGAGGGATTCTATGCCACACGACCACATCACACTCGCCCAAGCGCCAAACGGCGAAATCGGACCTCGATGTGAATCATGTGGAATGCGCCTCACTTTCGGTAACGCAATGGTTGTCGGTAAGTACTACATGTGCTGGGACCATTACGTTGAAGCAACAGGTGCAGATACTTCGACAACAGTCGGTGAAGCCGAAGAACGATTCTGGATGACCGAATGATTCGGCTTGTTCAATAACCCTCACCCTTTCGCCATTAATGGGGTATTCTATGGCAGCAGGTTGGGCACGATTTGCACATCGCTTCGGTACCTACTATCGAAGTTCAGAATTTTGGACACCTCCTCGTTTGAAGACCCGTGAATGGATGTTCATTCCTTTCGGTGGTTCACCTCCCATTCGGCATAAGGGATTCAGTGACATGAATGCAGTCCGCCAATTCATCACAGAACGTTCAATGCATTCATGTTTCTATTCAACCGCTTACTGGGAACGGCCGTTTGAAATGAAAATGTCTGACAAAAATTGGCTCGGCGCCGACCTTATTTTTGATTTGGACGGTGACCACTTACCTGGTGTAACAGACCGTGATTTCCCCGGCATGATTCAAGTCATTCAAGAACAAGCTTGGTCCTTATGGAATGATTTTTTGCAACCTGAATTTGGCTTTGATGAAAAATACCTCCAAGTTACTTTTTCTGGCCATCGTGGTTTCCACCTGCACTATCGAGACCCTTCGCTCTTCCACCTTGATTCCGAAGCGCGTAGAGAAATGGTTTCGTACATACGCGGCGAAGGCGTGGATGTCAAGGGAGGATTAGCTCGTTACCACGACTTGACTTCAGAAGGTTGGACCAGAAGGATACGCAACGGTATGGGAGATATGATTGACAAACTGCGTATGATTGCTCGCAAAGACCAAGGATTCAGTGGAGAACTTGAATCGCTTCACCAGGGTCTTCTCTCGCAATCTCAACGAGAAGGCCGTACTTCTACCAAAGGTAAGGGTTCAATTCAGAATTTGGCACAGGTCGTTAATCATGATGCTCGGGCTGAACGACTACGCAACGGCAGTTTTGGAGTTCTCGAAAAATACGAGGGACTCTTTCTGGATTTATTGAAAACTGATGCGTCAGTGGTTTTAGGTTCTGCAGGTGAAACCGATGAAGTGGTTACGATTGACGTACGACGGCAAATTCGTTGGCCTACTTCGCTTCATGGGAAATCTGGAATGCGGGTAAGTGAGTTTCCTCTTGAGCGTCTCGACCCCGATGGTTCAAATCGATATTCTGCATTGCATGAAGCGCTTGCACTCAGCACCCAAGACATGCTTGAAGTGGAAATGATCGTCGATGATTCAATTTGCCAGTTTGGTGATCAAGTCTTTGACAAACAGACGGGTGAGCGTTTTGAGATCCATGAAGCGGGTGCGACTTTCCTCGTTTTGAAAGGTTGGGCAGAAATTGTATCTTGACGGCTTCAGAGAGGTTTGAACTTTGGTTATCTTGTGCAGATTAAGAGGTAAGGTTCAAGACTCCATCCGCTTCCAACCGTTTAGAGGTGAACCGCATGGGTCTACGCAAAGGCAAGAAAAAGAACGCTCAGAACCCTCCAGCACCGGGTATGCCACTTCCACCGCTACCGGGCATGCCGCTTCCGCCTGGAGCTCTACCGCTTCCGGACGCACCAACTCCACTGCCTCTTCCTGAGGCACCGGCACCTGCACCACTCCCCGCTGCTCCTATGCCCTTGCCTGAGGCACCGTCTCCTGCACCAGTCGCTTCAAACGAGTACGGCGAAATGTGGGCAAAACGCTCTGACAAACCACTCCAACAAATCTACGGTCACATCGACCGATTGAGCAAGAAAGATACGGGTTCACTGTTGGACCGATATGCTGACCGTTTTGGCCATTCTCTAGACCGTGAAATCGTTGTGTTGCGGAAGAAGGACCGTGAAGCAAAACTCTCGGAGATACGCGATGCTCCAGTTGTACAACTTCTTGAAGAAGACGATGGTGACCTTCAAACACAACTTTCAGCAATTGAAGACGAAATCCGCACACTTCGACCCGAATATCAGGCTGCTAAAGCATCGGGCGACTCTGCGGTACTTTCACAACTTCGACCAATTCTTGAAAGTCTCATGAATGAACGTAAATCGATCAAGGCCATGCTTCACGATGGAGATTCTTCAACAACTGAAGTTCAAGAAGCTGCAGTGGCCGAAGACTCTGGCGAAGATGTTTTCATTGAATTCGTATCGATTGTCGATGATTTACTCGGTTCTGCCCTTCCAGAAGACATTGTTTCAGACTTCATTGCGAGTGCGGATTTCTCTATCTATCAACAAGTTGGTGAAAACCCGAGTGCTGCAGATGACGGTCTTCGTTCACAATTCGTATCGATTGTTGATGCTCAACTTGGGAATATGGATGAAGATTCTATCAACTCATTTGTTGCATCACCTGGATTTCAAGTCTACAGTTCAGTAGCAACCCTCTATCAACCGGGCAGCGGTGATGGACAGTAAGGAAGTGGAAGAATGGGATTACTCGACAAGGCAAGCGATGTTGGATCAAAGGCGGCTAAGAAGCCAGTTGCGAAAGCAGTCCCAAAAGCAAAGGCAGTCGCCAAGGCAGTGCCCAAAGCAAAGGCAGCATCACCCGCTCCAGTTCAAATCGCAGAACCTGTTGTTGCGAAGGCAGTAAAAGCACGACCGCAAGGATTGCCAGAAAACTTTGAAATTGCATCTGCAAACGCGCGCCGAATTGCATGGTTTACCAACTTCGTTGTTAATTTGGGACCTATTTTCATGTTCCTTTTCTCAGTGACAATTCTCGATGCTTTCACGACGATTTTTGCTCTTATCGCCCTTATCGCACTGATTCTCAACTTGGTAGTCGTGCCAGTGATGTCGGGTAGAACCCTTGGAAACTTTGTATCCCGTACGAAAAATGTCAATTCTTCAGGTAATAAACCAATTTTCCTCCACGCATTATTGGTAAACTCAACAGGCATATTTGCTTTAACTGGCGTCATATTCTTGCTTGTCAATTTGCAGTCTGTTTTAGGCACGAAGGGTTCTGAGCAAATTACTGCATCCGTATTTTCCTTCCTCGGTATTGCATTCATTGCAGTATATTTCGTGAATACTTCCTTCAAGAGTCGCAGCGATCTCAAGCAAGGATTGTATGATTCTCTTTTCGGCGCATACCTGGTAAAGCACGTTCCTGTTGCTGGTGAAGAAACTTCTGCATTTATTGCTAAACTTGAGAGCATGGGTAGTTACGGTGACCGATATTCCCAGCGCCAAGCCGAGAAGAAACTCAAGCGTGAAGATAAGGCAAAGGAAGCTGAACTGGAAAAAGCAACACTTGCTGAAAATATCGAAACGGATGAAGTAAAAGTCGACGATGCCAGTGGAGATTCTGGATCGAAAGCAGATTCGAAGACGGATAAAAAATCAAAATGATTCCGGTGTTTGAATGATTTTCCTTCACCGGAAGTGGCTACGTACACAATTATGGCTGCTTACTTTTGTTCTCGTATGTGTGCTGCTCATTGTTGCCGAACCCTCTATTCCAATGTTGATTGTCGGAGCGATTTGCACGATTGTATGTCTCTTTAATGCGTATCTTGAGTTTATGGTCACGGCCATTTTTATTCGCCCACTTCAACCCAAAAATTCGGCTCAAGGAAGCCAGTGGATATCCCATTTCGGAGTTCATAAAGGCCTCCAAACACACATTCAGGTGCATTCATCTGCTCCGGAGAATCCTCTTATCATTTTTATTCACGGTTGGCGTAGTACGTCGGCCTCAATCGAAGACCGCGCTCTTTGGTTTGTAGAGAAAAAATGGAATGTCGTCCTCCTCGAACTACCTGGCCATGGCCAATCATCACCTCTTCACAGATGGAATGCCATTACCTCTGCCGAACACATCGGCTTCCATCTAAGAAATATTCGAACATACATTTCGGTATCTGAACCAGCTCCCGTGTTCTTGTACGGTCACAGCATGGGCGGCTACATGTGCTCTCGACTTTCGAGTCAACAGACTGAACCACTTGGATTCAATATCTCTGGCGTGATCATGGAATCACCCCTCACGCTTTATTCACATATCCTCGATGAAATTTGCAAACACTTACGCATCCCGAAAATATTGCGCTCGATGCATCTTAAGCGCCTCTACAGAGATGTGCAGATGATGCATCCTGAAATTGTTGCCACGGATTCATTGCAACAGTTTGACGTCCCGGAATGGGGACTTCCTGATGCACCTATGCTTTGCCTTCAATCGATGAACGACAACAGACTTGGCCGTGCGCATTATGATGCATTGGTGCTTCATGCAGGAGAGGATTATGCACTCACTCATCATCTCATCGAATCGCTTACACATTCAGGTGCACGTAAGAATACGGAGCGCGAACATCTCTTGTTGGCGTGGCTGGAATCGTTCGATTCACTCTTGCTCTGAGTAATCTGCCTTTTCGCGTGCCAGTTCTCGCATGTCGTCAACGACATCCAATTCATCGACGATCTCTTCGCCGAGCAGGGTTTCGAGAACATCTTCCATGGTAACAATTCCTGCAGTCCCTCCAAATTCATCCCGTACCAATGCAAACTGTTGACGCTTTTCGAGGAACATTTCGAGCGCCTCATCCACATTCGCAGAGGTTTTCAATGAAATAACAGGCTTCTTGAAATCGCTCATTGGCTTATCCCATTCATCGCGGCTCGCAGACATCAAGATTTCAGACCGAATGGCAATGCCTGATGAATCATCAATGGTGTCGTCGTAAACAGGAATCCTTGAAACGCGGATGATTTTGTGCTCATCCAGAACCTCTTTTACGGTACTCCTAGATTGAAACGAAGTCATTACGACACGTGGAGTCATAATATCAACAACTTTGATATCACGAAGCTTGAGGAGGTTTTGAATCACTTTTTCTTCGTCTTCTTCGATGATTCCTTCTTCGCCCCCTAAATCAGCGAGTGCGGCTACATCATCACGAGTGACCAGCGTGTGGTCCCCTTTGGGCAAGATTGTTTTGAGGATTTGAATTGGAACGATGAGTACGGCAAGAACACGTACGATTACCCCAAGCAGTTTACCGGTTATTGGAGCAAGTTGTTTCCAATATGCAGTTCCAAGAGTTTTTGGAATGATTTCCGAAAGGAACAACACGGCAATGGTCAAAATGATTGAAGCAATGGTCAGAGCACCTTCTCCCCAAATGGATTGGACTTCTGAACCAACCCCGGCTGCACCCATTGTGTGAGCAATTGTATTGAGAGTCAATATGGCTGTGAGTGGCTTAACCGCATCATCTTCTTTGAGGTTGGCCCATACAGCACCGTTCTTGTCTCCATCCTTTTCAAGAACAGCAATGTATGTGTGAGGGATTGAGAGGACGACTGCCTCAAGAATTGAACACAAAAAGGAGACTCCAAGAGCAATTGATGCGTACACTATGAGGGTGGTCATTGCCATGTGGGGTCTGTGCTCCTAGCGGGTGCCTATCTCAAGCAGAAGCAAGGGGTTATTCAAATGTACCATGAACATGTTTGACACAACTCAAGATTCAACTCTTTGAGGATTGACAAGGGTGAAAGTCAAGAGCAATGTGTTGTTCCGTTGAAATGAGGGGCCTTATGTCTGGTGAACACGTACTCATTTGTGTCGCTTGGCCGTACGCAAACGGCCCCCTTCACTTGGGCCACGTTGCAGGATGCTATCTTCCTCCGGATATCCAGTCCAGGTTTGAACGTGCCCGAGGTAATCGGGTCTTGATGGTGTCCGGTTCGGATGAGCACGGTACACCGATTACGGTAACTGCAGAGCAAAATGGAATAACGCCTCAAGATGTGGTAGATACCTACCATGCAATCAATTCCAAAGCGTTACTGGATCTTGGTTGTTCATGGGAGCCTCGTGTCGATTCGAGAGGGATTGAATACGGCGGTGCACTGTTCAACAGGACTTCTGATCCTCGTCATAAACAAATGGTTCAAGATAATTTTATTCAACTCATGGAAGCAGGTTTGTTTGAGACCAAAACGATGAAACAATTCTATGAGAACAACGTTGATGGCTCATCAGGTGGACGGTTTTTGCCTGACCGCTACGTCGAAGGCACATGCCCATCATGCAATGAAGACGGTGCACGAGGCGACCAATGCGATTCGTGTGGAGCCACTTACGAAGCCATTGAACTGCTCAATCCAGTTTCGAAAATGAATCCAGATGCTAAGATTGAGATCCGAGATACCGACCACATGTTCTATCGTCTTGACCTCTTTCAAGACGTTCTTGAGCAGCATGCATTGCAACAGCATTCATCGTGGAAATCAAATGTTCGCGCCATGACCAAACAATGGCTTGACATGGGCCTTCGTCCACGTGCAGTGACCCGAGATTTGTCGTGGGGGATTCCGCTCCCCTTGGACGAGGCACAATGGGATGGGAAGTGCGTTTACGTTTGGTTTGAAGCCGTTCAGGGATACTCCACTTGTGCTCGCATTTGGGCTCAAGATTATGCCACATCGAACCACGAGTTGGGTGCTGATGCATGGAAGAAATGGTGGTGTGTCGATGAAAAAGGTACAGCCCCAAGGCATCTGTATTTCCTTGGTAAAGACAACATACCGTTTCACACAGTCATATGGCCAGCGCTTATCATGGGTCTCAACCATGCTGCGAATGGAAAAACCATCGCCGACGCTGTCGAACTCCCTGGGCCGGGTGACTTGGCTCTGGAATCGAATGTTCCTGCCATGGAATACCTCATGCTTGGAGGCGGTCAATTTTCAAAATCAAGGAAGCATGCAGTTTGGCTGCCCTCTTTCCTCGAACGGTTTGATCCAGACACTCTACGGTACTATCTTGGCATCAACATGCCTGAAAACCATGACACGGACTTCAATTGGCCTGATTTCGTTGAAAAAATCAACAGTGAGTTAATTGCTGCTTACGGTAATTTCGTTCACAGAGTTTTGACATTGGGTGCACGTCTTGAATCAACTCCGAACGGACCATTCGCACCCTACGATGACCTTTCACTTACTCGTGATGTGCAAGAGAAATTAGAGTCGATCCATGCTGAAATTACTGAATCACTCACCCGACATCGTTTCAAAGAAGCTTTGAGGCTCGCAATGAACGCCGCACAGACTGGAAATCAAATGCTTCAATCTGCAACTCCTTGGAAGTTTTTGAAAGTTCAAGATGACGAGGAATACATTGAATCGAGAAATATTTCTTTGTCACGCTTGGCTTTTGGATGGAGAGTTTCCCGGTTTTTAGCAATCGTGATGCAGCCGTTTTTGCCGTTCAGTTCTTCGAAACTTTGGAAAGCACTCGGCCAAGACGGAGATGTTTCCGAAGTCCATTGGGATTCAGCGATTGACTGGAATGCACCCCTTTCATGGAATAATTCAACACCTGAGCCGTTGTTTAAGCGGCTCGACTTGGAAGAGATTCTTGCATCAGAACAATCTCTTGCGGATTCAAATCAAGCAACAGAACAGCCCAGCCACGGCGTTAAAGGTGGTAAAAAATCGAAGAAAAAACCCAAAGTGGAGACGAACGATATGACCGAAGCACCAGAAGGAACAACATACCTAAATTTTGAAACATTCATGGAAGTCGACCTTCGTATAGGAAAGATTTCGACTGTTGAAGATCATCCGAATGCAGACCGACTGTACGTTGTTAATCTTGACGATGGTACTGAGAATGGACGCACGATTTGCGCTGGGCTCAAAGAATTCTACAAACCAGAGGAAATGGTTGGAAAAAACGTAGTTTTTGTTGCCAACCTGAAACCGCGACCTCTCCGAGGTGTCACTTCCGAAGGCATGATGCTTGCTGCGGATGATGGTGAGGGTAATGTTCGTCTCATTACGACAGATGGAGACATCACTACAGGTTCACAAGTTCGTTGATTACGCCGACATTCGATCATGTACGGCGTGCATGATTTCTCGTGACACTTCGCTGCATTTGGAACGGATGTGTGAACACTGCTCACGCATTTCCACACCCATGTCTGCCGGCAAGGATTGAAGGTTTATCTCGACATTGAAAAGTGCACCTTTTACCGCCGCGCTTGCCAATAAGGAAGCGACGCCGATATCAGAAACTGCATTGGCATTACCGTGTTTGGCCAGTGCTGCTTGGCACGACAACAATTCCATTCCTAAAAGTACAGTTTCATAGGGTACTTTGGCTGCATTGAGGGTGTTCGAACGAATGCTCTCTTTACGCCTCTTTATCTCCTCATCAGAAGTTTTCGACATTCGAAACGCATTCATAACTCCATCAAAGGCATCGCTATCCAGTTGTGCCAATTCGCCAGCACGTTGATACACATTTCCAATCACAATTTCAGCCGCCTCAGCCGCTTTCCAACCCTCTTGCCACTTCTCTTTTCCAAGCGTAAGTTGAACAACCATCCGAGTCAATGCAGATGCTTGGCCCAGTGCTACCGCAGCAGCAGTACCACCTCCGGGAGTGGGGTCATTGGAAGCGAGTGCATCTTGGAACTGTTGAAGGCTCATGTCCATCCATTTCATTGTTCCACCGCCTTCGATACTGCCCACTCAATGATACGCTCGGTGGGAACGAATTCTTCAAGTTGACTCAAACCCAAGCCATTGATGGCTGCCGCAACCAATATTTCCTCATCAGTTTCGCCTTCGAGTGCATACCAACGGCCTGAATCAAGCATTGCTTCGAGTGGTACTAAACCGACCAATTCACTGCCGGGTGCCTGAAGTCCATGATCTTCGGCCAAGGTTTTACATGCTTCATAGGCCACATGCATAGGACATTGGCGTACATCTCGGAGGTTCATTGACACCTGACTGATGCCATGTGATTCGAGTGTGACTCCCATGCCTTGAACCAAAGTCAACATACCCGGTACGCGCATTCTTCTGCCGTCCTTTTGTTTGATGAGTCGCCCGGAACTGCGAACCAACGAACCTATCTTTTTGGAAACAAGTGCATCCTTTTCATCGATGTTAACGTTGTAGGCGACCAGGATATCGCGGGAACCGATGGTAATCCCACCTGAACGGGCAACTTTGTCGTTCCATTGACTTGGTCCAAAATCGGGCAACCTTGTTGATTCATGATGTTCTGTGTCACCGTTCGAGAGCCGCGATTCCAATCCTTCATACTGTCCTTTTCGAATGGCTGAAAGTAATGTTTTGTCCTCATGGAGTGCAGCATATCCGTAGAGGAATGTTGGTACCGAGCATTCTTCGGCAACCTGTACTGCAAGTCGCTTTGCTATGTTCGAACATTCTTCCATCGACACGCCACGTAACGGCACAAATGGGCAGACATCGACAGCCCCGAGGCGGGGATGCTCACCTTCATGTGTTGTCATGTCGATTTCTTCTATTGCCTTTTGAAGAAGTGTGAATGCCGCCCTTTCGACGGATTCTGGATTTCCTGCAATTGTAATGACTGTCCGGTTGTAATCTGCATCCGGTTCTATCCCCAATACTGCACAACCAGATATATGTCGAATCGACGATGTGATGCGTTCGATCTTCTCGAGATCTCTCCCTTCAGATATATTCGGTACGCACTCAATGATGGATTCCATAGATGCTTGCCTGCATCGACGGACTTTGAATGTTAACGCTAGGTTTTACGATAATCATCCGTAAAGGGCATCTGGAGATGAAGTGATGCCACTTGTTGATTTCTTGAGCAAAATCCGTTCGACGGCAGACATCATATCGCTTTGGGAGATTTTATTCCTCTTGTCACGAATGGCAATCATGCCTGCTTCAACACACGTGGCCTTGATTTCTGCACCAGAAAACCCTTCAGTTTTTTCAACCAAGGTCTTCATCTGCAATCGTGAAGTGGACATTTTCGATGTATGGAGTTTGAGCATGGCTTGACGACCCTTAGGGTCAGGCAGTGGAATCGTAACGATTCGATCAAATCTACCCGGGCGCATTAATGCGTCATCGAGTATGTCTGGACGGTTTGTAGCTGCGATAATTTTTACATCCTCAAGTGCATCAAAACCATCGAGTTCAGCGAGGAGTTGCATGAGTGTTCGCTGAACTTCACGGTCACCACTGGTTGAACCATCCAAGCGCTTGGCACCGATTGCATCAATTTCATCCAAGAATATGATCGACGGTGACTTTTCTTTAGCCAGTGAGAACAGTTCCCTTACCATCCTGCCACCTTCACCGATGTATTTCTGCGCAAGTTCACTTCCGACCATGCGTATGAATGTAGCATCTGTTTGATTTGCTACGGCCTTGGCGAGGAGGGTCTTTCCACATCCAGGTGGGCCAACGAGTAAAATTCCCTTCGGAGGTATAATTCCTACCTTCTCAAACAATTCCGGTTCCAATAAGGGGAGTTCAATTGCTTCCCTCACCGTTGTAATTTGCTCGTCAAGTCCCGCAACAGAGTCGTATGTGATGTCCGGTTTGTCGACCATTTCAGCACCGCTCACCATTGGGTCCCATGCTTCGTGGAGGACTTCAATGACCGCAAGCGTATCTTGGTTGAGTGCCACACGCGTTCCTGGCTTGAGTTTCTTTGGCTCAAGTCGTTGGTTCAATGCGACTTGGAACACGGTTCCATTTGACGAGCGAACAATGGCGGTTCTTTCATCCAGAACATCTTGTAGATGCCCGATAATCAGTGGTGGAGTTTTGAGCAAGCGCACTTCATCATCAAGACGTGTTGCTCGTTTTTTGAGCGTCCGAATCTCTGTTTCAAGATACGAACGTTCGTTGATGAGATTTTGTGAATCCTCGAGTAACTTTTGATAATCCTCTTCGAGAAGAGTGAGGTCATCATCGGATTGCGATGTACGAGGAGTGCCGCTTTTTTCTACCTCTGAACTCATAGGACTCAAACCTTCCTCGTGGCTACAGTTTGTTAAGTCGTCGCTTCATTGTATTGCTTCGATATGTTCCGAAGCCTTCAAAGACAGTCAACACAACCATCAATTGGGTGAGTACATGGCAGACTGTGAGTTATGTGGAGCAATGAAAGTTGGAGTCCGACACGTCAAAATGGGCAAGGCAGAGGTTGCTGCATGTGCCCGTTGTACTGAAAAGATGAATCTTGGCCCGAAAGAGACTGCCCCCGGTCTTGCCCGAGCACAAAGTATGCACGCTCGACCTGCACACCAAACTGCTTATGCTGCAAAGGGCAAGAAAGGTAAAGACATCATGCTCAAGGCAGAAAAAGAATTGGTCGATGATTTTGCTCAGCGTATCATGAAAGCACGAAAAGCAAAGGGTTGGAATCAGCCAACTCTTGGGAAGCGAATGGCTGAAACGGTGAACATTGTGAAATCTACAGAAAGCGGCAAACGTCCTACTGACTCCGTTCTGCGTAAGTTTGAACGGGTTTTATCCATCTCATTATTTGAGGCTCCAACCTCAAAAAATACTCAACGTGTGGACAACTCAAGTTCACGTGGCATGACGCTTGGTGATTACCTCGATGACCTCAGGTGATTCGGTGCCGGAAATATCTGTTCATGCGGTTTGGTTGGCCCAAGATGACCCAAAAAAGAACACTGCGGTACTTGCCTCTAAGCGTGGTAATATGAAGTTACACAAACGTGTGAACTCGCTGCCAAAAAGAGGCATAATTCTCGAACCTCTCTGCGGTAAGGTGTTCGGCCCTGAAGATCATCAACTCCTCATCAATGGTGGCTCGCTTGTTGGACTGGATTGCAGTTGGGCCCATATCGAAGACAGTGTTGCACAGGTTATGCGTAGAACGCGTCTCCAACCGCGCATGCTCCCCCTCTTGCTTGCCGCAAATCCCGTTAATTGGGGTAAACCCGGTAGATTAACAACAGCTGAAGCACTTGCTACGGTACTGTACCTCATCGGTAGAGAAAACCAAGCCCGTGAAGTATTGGGTGCTTTCCGTTGGGGTGAACGTTTTTTTGAATTGAACAAGGAACCACTTGAAGCATACGCTGCGGCCCAATCAAGCGCAGAACTTGTCGAACTTCAATTCGAATTCTTTGATATTGAACGACCCGAAGAGACTTCAAGTTGAGTACGAATAGACATTCATGGCCCGCAGCCGTCGTGTTGGAATCCACAGACTCATCGACGGTAAACTTCGAATCCAAGAAGATGCATTGGCAGTTGAATGTCTTATTGAGCTCACCTCTCAATCCAAACCAATTTCAAGACTACTTGGAACCCCAACCAATCTTCGAGAATTATTTGTTGGGCATGCTTATTCTGAAGGTTATGGAGACATCCGACATTCGGAAGTGAAAGTCCATACGCATTCTTCTGGTTCAGTACAAGCCCAAATTGGTGAGGAAATTCTCCCGCGGCCGTCAAATGAACGAATTATTACTTCGTCCTGTGGCGCATGCGAGGCAGACGGACTCGCGGAACTGATTGACTCACTGGAACCGTTTACTGAACAACACCCACAATACGACCATCATCTGATTTTTAGCGCATTTTTAGATATGAAAAAGCACCAAGATGGATTCCGTGAAACCGGTGGGATGCACGCCGCTGCTTTATGGAGTGAATCGATAGGCTTACATTGTGTCGCCGAAGATATAGGTCGGCACAATGCTGTCGACAAAGCTATTGGTTTTGCATTGATTCAAAACACCAACCTTTCACATCAATTTTTACTTCTCTCTGGGCGATGTGGGTGGGATCTCGTTGCCAAAGCCTCACGTTCAGGTATTGGGACAATATTCTGTATTGGGGCGTGTTCTACGCTCGCAGCAGATACTGCTCGACATCTCGGCATGCGAATATTCTCGTTTATGAAAACTGAATCGAGCGTTGGAATCGGCGTATTACAATGATGTGTGACGAAAACCCTTGAAAACCCCTGCGCTCAGAACGGCTTGGTGGGCATTTGAGGGAACACGCACGAGCCGAAACCCCGCCGGACACTCTTCCGCTTAAAATCAAGAAAAAGAAGAAAATGGCAGCCGGAATTCCAGCCGTAACTTCATCCCTCAAGCATGGTCTCCAAAACATGGGCATTTCTCGCACCGTCAAGACATTGACCATGGTCAATCAACAAGAGGGTTTTGATTGTCCGGGTTGTGCATGGCCTGACCCATCGCACAGAACACAGTTCGAGTTCTGTGAAAACGGCGCTAAAGCGGTTGCTGATGAGGCGACGAAGCGTCGCGTGACCCCAGAGTTTTTTTCGAAGCACAGTATTCAATATCTCTCTATGCAAAGTGACCGCTGGCTCAACAAGCAAGGTAGGATCACTCATCCGATGGTGCTTGAAGAAGGGAGTTCTCATTATGTTCCGATCACATGGGATGATGCTTTTTCAATGATTGCAGGAGAGGTGAACAAACTTGAGAATCCGAACCGCTCAGTGTTCTACACATCTGGGCGAACCAGCAATGAAGCTGCCTTTCTCTACCAGGCCATGGTGCGAAGCATCGGAACCAACAACTTACCCGATTGCTCGAACATGTGCCATGAATCAAGTGGTAAAGGCCTAGGTGCAACAATTGGCATTGGCAAAGGAACTGTGCATCTCGATGATTTCAATCATGCAGACGTCATTCTCGTCATTGGCCAGAACCCCGGCACCAATCATCCTCGTATGCTCACTGCACTAAGGGATGCGAAGTTAAAGGGCGCTACTCTCATCCATGTCAATCCACTCCCTGAAGCAGGATTAGAGCGCTTCAAACACCCTCAAGATTATATGAAGATGAATCTTTCATCCACTCAACTTTCGGATTTCCACTTGCCGGTTAAAATCGGTGGAGATGCTGCTTTACTCAAAGGCCTCATCAAGATTCACGATGAACTGGGTCATCTTGATTCAAAATTTATCGCAAATCAGACTGGAGGTTTCGACTCAATGCTGGAAAAAGCTCGCGATACAGATTGGAATGCCATCGTTCGAGATTCAGGCCTTCCACGTGAACTTATTTCCGAAGTAGGCCAAGTTGTAGCCCGTTCAAAAGCAACGATTGCATGCTGGGCGATGGGTCTTACACAGCAGCCAAATGGAGTTGCAGTCATACAGGAAGTCGTAAACCTCCTCTTGATGGGCGGTCATGTGGGTCGGCCTGGGGCAGGGTTCTGTCCCGTTCGCGGGCATTCCAATGTTCAAGGTGACCGAACCGTTGGAATCTGGGAAGCAGCACCGGTTTCGTTTATTGAACGGATGGAAAAGGGACTCAACATCTCTATTCCTCGTGAACATGGCTATGATGTCGTGGGCGCAATACAAGCCATGAGAGACGGCGCTGTCGACGTCTTTTTTTGCATGGGGGGGAACTTCATTTCTGCTACACCAGATACGATGGCGACAGCTGAAGGTTTGCGTAAGGTTGGCTTAACAGTTCAAGTCTCCACCAAACTCAATCGCTCGCATTTGGTGACCGGTAAGAAGGCATTGATACTACCGTGTTTGGGCCGCACCGAACTGGATGTTCAAGGCACTGGGCCTCAATTCGTCTCCGTGGAAAACTCCATGGGAATCGTCCACAGGTCGACCGGATCACTCCCTCCTGCGTCAAGTCACTTAAGGAGCGAGCCTTGGATCGTAGCTCAACTTTCACAACACCTCTTCACCAATTCACCCATTGATTGGAGCGGAATGGTCGAAGACTATGACATGATTCGGAATTTAATGGAAAAATCGCTTTCTGGTTTTGAAGACTACAACAAGCGTGTGCGCCTCGAAAACGGATTCTTGTTACCGAATCCACCCCGTGACTCACGAACATTTGACACGCCATCGGGACGCGCCCATTTCACAACTCACGACTTACCTGATGTCCGCATCGATGATGAGCAATTCATCATGATGACAATACGGTCTCACGACCAATACAACACCACAATTTACGATGTTCATGACCGTTACAGAGGCGTCAGCGGGAATCGACGAATTGTTTTGATGAACGCTTTGGACATGGCTGAGCGTGGATGGAAAAACCGCCAAATGGTCTCCATTACCAGCCATTTTGAAGGTGAGACAAGAACGGCTGATGGGTGGCAATTGGTCGCCTATGAAATTCCGCGTAAGAACATCGCAACTTACTTCCCCGAAGCCAATATCTTGGTACCACTTCGTTCCACAGCAAAAGACTCCAATACGCCTACGTCAAAATGGATTAAAGTTACCCTTGCAGATTTCCATGGGGATGAAGAGGAATGAAAAGTATCGGTTATCTTGAACTCCTCAAGACCAACAAACAATTCCGAAGACTTTGGTCTGCTTCTGTTGTATCTATGCTGGGTGAATGGTTCAACACCATCGCACTGTTCCTTCTCATTTTCGAATATACTGAATCCGAATTCCTATTGGGGATTTTGTTTACAGTTCGAATGCTCTGCTTTGCGCTCCTTCAACCGATTAGTGGACTTTTAGCTGACCGAATGAATCGCAAACATATTATGATTGCATCGAACTTTATCCAAATCTTCCTTGCATTGTGCTTCCTTGGCGTGAACGGGCCAGAGGACATTGGTTGGATGCTTGGCCTTTCAGGAGTGATGATGCTTTTACATGGAGCGTATGTTACTGCAGAACGTGCTGCACTCCCGAATATTGTATCAAAAGAAAACCTTGCAACAGCCAATGCCTTAGATGCCGCATCATGGTCTTCAGCTTTGTGCATTGGAGCCATGCTCGGTGGTGTTGTGGTCGAACTGTACGGCGTTGAAGCCGCATTCATCATTGATGCACTAACCTTCTTGTTAGGCACTGTACTGCTTATTCCACTGACACTCCCTCAAACGATTGGTGAAGAAATGGATGGTCCACTCCTTTCTACCGCTGTTTCAAACATAAAGAAAGGATTACGAAGAATCCTTGACGAATCACGCCTTTTACGTGTCGTTTTCGCAAAAGCATCTTGGAATATTGCGGGAGGGGGGCTTGCTGGCGTATTCTTAGTGGTCGCTGGGTCTGATGTTGACGGTTTCGGGGCAGCCATCGGGTTCGGATTATTTTTCTTCGCTCGAGGAATTGGTACCGGCTTAGGGCCAATCATAGCACGTCGGTTCTTAACCAACGAAGAACAGTGGCCGTTTCTCATTGGACTTCTTGTCGTGGTTTCAGGGTTTTTCTACCTCATCGTTGGATTGACCTTAGGTGTCAATGTTTGGTTGACGGTAATTCTTGTGATGTTCGCGCACTCTGCAAGCGGTGGAAATTGGGTTCTTTCGACCATCCTTACACAACGATGGGTCGAAGATGAAATTCGCGGAAGAGTGTTTTCAATCGATATGCTGACAATGTCAATTGCCTTCTCTGCTTCAAGCGCAACGGCTGGTTACTTATTGGAGAACGGATACTTAACACTCCAAAGTGGGTTCCAGAGTTTCGCGGTGCTGATGATGATATCGGGAATTGTGTTTACACTATGGCGCCCTGATCGTTCAAGACAGAACACTCAAACAACAATTCCGTAATGAACCAATACGAATACTCAAGGGCGGGAGCATCAACCAATGGACATGGGCGGAGACTTCAGTGCTTTGAACAAGCATTTGGGTGAAGGTATTCCCGACCAAATCCCATCACCTCCATTGTGGGACGAATCTGTTGACCATGCGCCCCCACGGCGTCAAATATTGACCGATGAAGAAAAGAAATTAGCATTAAAAAATGCTCTACGGTATTTCTCATCAAGACACCATGAGGCGTTGGCTCCAGAATTCCTCGAAGAGTTGGAAACTTTTGGCCGCATCATCATGTGGAGGTACCGCCCAACGGAATACGATATGCGAGCCCACCCACTTGACGCATATCCCAGCAAATCGTTGCAAGCAGCATCGATAATGCTGATGATTCAAAATAATTTAGATCCTGCTGTCGCCCAATTCCCTCATGAACTCATCACCTATGGTGGTAACGGCTCTGTTTTTCAAAACTGGGCTCAATACCGCCTGGTCATGCAGTATCTCTCTCAAATGTCGGATGAGCAAACGCTCGTCATGTATTCTGGTCATCCGATGGGACTGTTTCCTTCACACAAAGACGCCCCGCGGGTTATCGTAACCAACGGCATGGTTATCCCAAACGCATCATCTCAGGATAATTATGAGCGCATGAACGCTCTTGGTGTGACTCAATACGGGCAAATGACTGCGGGTTCCTACATGTACATTGGCCCCCAAGGCATAGTACATGGGACGACCATTACATTGCTCAATGCAGCACGAGCTCATCTTGGGCTCGGCGGCGACGAGGGGCTCGGAGGTGTGACTTTTGTTACATCTGGACTCGGAGGCATGTCCGGTGCTCAAGCGAAAGCTGCGGTTATTGCTGGCGCATCATGCATCGTCGCTGAATCGAATGCGCACGCAGCATACAAACGTCATGAACAAGGATGGTTGACAACCGTTACCGAAGATGTAGACGATGCTATCGACCAAATGATGGCGTCTGCTGAATTAAAAAAACCAATCTCAATCGGATTTGTCGGAAACATTGTCGAGTTGTGGGAGCGTTTGGTAGAACGAGGCGTCTCAGTGGACCTTGGAAGCGACCAGACCAGTCTCCATAATCCCTTCCAAGGCGGCTACTTCCCAGCCGGCTTTACCTACGATGAAGCGTCGAAGATGCTCTCTTCACATCCTGAGAAATTCGCCGAAGAAGTACGTTCAACGCTTCGCAGGCATGCAACCGCAATCAATGCATTAGCAGACGATGGCATGTACTTTTGGGATTACGGAAATGCTTTCCTCCTTGAAGCAAGCCGAGCCGGTGCTGAGGTCATGTCTGCTGATGGTTCATCGTTCCGTTACCCGAGTTATGTTGAAGATATCATGGGACCCATGTGTTTCGATTATGGATTCGGACCTTACAGATGGGTCTGCTGCTCTGGCGACCCGTCTGACTTGCAGGTGACCGATGAAATTGCGTGTGAAGTTCTCGAGCAAATGCTTCAAGATTCACCTGTAGAAATTCAACAACAAATGATCGATAACATCCGATGGATTCGTGGTGCTGGAGCCAATGATATGGTCGTTGGAAGCCAAGCAAGGATTTTGTATGCTGATGATGAAGGGCGAAGAAAGATTGCTTCTGCCATGAACAGGGCGATCGCAACTGGACGGATTTCTGCACCCGTTGTACTTGGTCGTGACCATCACGATGTATCGGGCACAGATAGCCCCTACAGAGAAACTGCAAATATCCGTGACGGGTCGATACAAACCGCAGATATGGCCGTACAAAATTTCGTGGGCGATGCTTTCAGAGGGGCCACTTGGGTGAGCCTTCATAACGGCGGTGGCGTCGGATGGGGTGAAGTCATGAATGGAGGATTCGGTATGCTTCTTGACGGTAGCGATGAATGTGAATTAAAACTTCAACGAATGCTTCACTGGGATGTCAACAATGGAGTTGCACGTCGAGCTTGGGCTCGAAACTCAGGTGCGGAATTTGCTATACGTAGGGCAATGGAGTCTGAACCTTTACTCCGAGTTACCTTACCCCAGCATGCTGATGACAAACTATTGAATGACCTGTTTAAGGAGGATTCACAATGATTACAATTTCACTCGACGGACACACACTCACTCCTTCAGAAGTTATGCACATTGCAACAGGTAATGCAAAAGTGGAGGTTTCAACCGACGCAATGGCCCGCGTACTTTCCGCTCGTTCTGTGGTCGAAAGAATTCTTACAAACGACGAAACGGTCTATGGGATTAATACGGGATTTGGAGCGCTTGTCCACCAACGAATCTCACCTGGTGATTTGACTCAACTTCAAGTCAATCTCATTCGTTCACACGCAACAGCAATTGGTGAACTCATGTCGAAGGAATCAGTACGCGCTATGATGGCTGTTCGAATCAATTCACTCGCGAAAGGGCACTCAGGTGTTCATCCAGACGTCCTAGGACAAATCGTTAATTTTCTCAATTTCGACATCATTCCTGCGATACCACGTATCGGAAGTCTTGGTGCAAGTGGCGACCTCGCCCCTCTTTCGCATATGGCGCTGGCTTTGATAGGGGAAGGAGATGTGCTCACATCGGACGGTACGACTGAACCATCAGCAAACCAATTGAAAGTGCACGGACTCATTCCGCTCGAGCTTCGTGCTAAAGACGGATTGTCTCTCATTAACGGTACAAGTCAGATGTGCAGTTTCCTTACACTTTCTGAACAAAGGCTGACCAATCTCATGGTCTATGCCGACCTTGTTCTTTGTACTTCTATTGAGGCGAGAAAGGCCAGTGTCACTCCTGCAGACGAGCGAGTACATAATGCGAGACCGCATGAAGGTCAGTTGACGATCTCCAGAAGGATTCGAACAATTTTAGCGAATTCACCGATTATGGAATCCCATGCCAATTGCGACCAAGTCCAAGACGCCTATTCATTTCGGTGTGCTCCACAAGTACATGGAGCGGTGTATGAGCGCTTCTCTGCTCTTCAAAACACGTTGAATATTGAACTCAACAGTGCCACTGATAATCCCTTGGTATTCCCCGATCATTCAAACCCTGGCCCGCATGAGGTGCTTTCCCAGGGGAATTTCCATGGCGAAGTACTTGCTTTGACGGCAGACTCGATGTCAGCAGCTCTTTTTGAGTTGGCATCCATTTCAGAACGTAGAATTGACCAAATGCTGGACCCTGCACGAAGTGGAATGCCAGCATTCCTCGCCAAAGATTCAGGACTTGAATCTGGATTGATGATTGTACAGTATGTGGCCGGCGCTTCATTATCCGAACTTCATGGCCATGCAGCCCCACGTACTATTTTTTCAACATCTACATCTGCTGGGCAAGAAGATCATGTGAGTATGGGTGCAACTGCTACGTGGAATCTCCTTCAAGCAACATCCCGCCTCGCAGAAGTACTTGCATGCGAATTGGTGGTCGCATGCGAAGCCCTCGAACTCAATCCCCTTCAACCGTCACCATTTGTTCACGCTCTCAAAAAGAGGGTTCGAACTCTTGTCAAACCACTTCAAGGAGACCGTAGTACCAGTGGCGACCTTATCGCAGTAGCGAATGAACTTCTCGATTCGAAATGGCTTGCCCGCATTGAGGCAGAGGTTGGCAGATTAAACCGTTAAGGTTCCAAGTACATCTTTGAAAGTTCCTCGAGTCCAGTTAATTGTCGAATCCGAAACCGCGCTGATGCTTCTTCAGATGCTGAAAATCGATCACGGTGGGCTGTGAGATATCGGTCTAAATCTACGGCTTTACGGACTTTTTCTTCTACAACCGAATACAGGTCGTATGCTTGTTCTTCGCCCATTACACTGAGCGCAGGCTCAACTTCTGAAACGTCAAGACCCATCCGCCTCCATTGAAGAATACGCTTACGAAGCAGTGATGTGGTGAATCCAATTCGTGGCAATCGTGTCAATTGAATGAGTTGCGGCGAGCCATCCTCGAGTATGCTCATTGGAATGGTTTCCACTGGCTCCGGTTCCAACTCGGTTTGACCTCCTTCATTTTGGATATCTTCTTCGGAATCCGAGCGTTCACTCAGAACTATTCCGGGGGCTTCCCTTCGTAGGCGTGCCAACCACAGCGGATCGAAGGCGAGTGTGCGGATGGGGATAAGTATGGTCCAATTCTTTCGATGAACTGATTCCCTCAACATACGGACAAATGCAAGTGTGTTGTCTTCTCCGTTTTGAGTGACCAACCACTCCAACCCTTCAACCATGATAACTCCATTATGGTTTGAAAGGTGGGATAAAATGATGTTCGATATGCCGTCAAGGTCGGGACGAATTGCACCCTCAGTGACTCGTTCAGTGAGCCAATACGCCTCGACAGTGTTGATGTCAAGGTGCTCGACGAGTCGACGGTGTGGTAGACGAGAAAACAACAAAACATGTCCCTCTTGGGATTGGCTTTGACGATCGACCCAAGCAAGAGTTTCCTCATCAGTCACAAACTCACAGGTGTATATTTTGCCGATTTCCATTTTTTACCCCCCGTCGCATTTGACCGCTCGTATTGCGAGTTCATCATTCAAAGTCTATGAATCATTATATCCGACGATGCACTGGGAAGAGCAGGTGTGGAAATGTCTGACGAGACGAAAGAAGAAGTCCCAATGGCTGAATGTGGCGCATGCAGAGCAATCGTGCCACTCAATTCAGAGAACTGCCCTGAGTGTAACATCTCCTTTACCGGAGTCTCCGATGAAGCTCTTGGTGAATGTGGTGCCTGCCACGGATTGGTCCCCCTTGATTCAACTAAATGCCCTCACTGCGGGACAATTTTCGTAGCAGATGACGTTGTCGAAGTTCTACGAAAATGGCTTGAAACAACAGGCATCAGCATTCCAACTCTCTTCAAAAAGTTCGATACAAACAACGATAATCTCATCGATTCGAGCGAATTGAAAACCGGTTTGTTAAGCCTCAACTTGGCAGATTTACCACCCTCGCAAGTCGAACGATTGGTAAATACCATTGACGAAGATGGCGACGGTCAAATCGACCTATCTGAACTACATGAAACTATTACTGGAGTGGAGTATGAATCCGAAGAAATTGATCAACCTTCGACCGACACCGAACCCGAAAAGGATGATTCCGTCGATGAAGTGGATGGAGATTCCGACGAAGATGAAAAACCACTCGAAAACACAGATGAAGATTCTGATGAGGGGTCAGAAAAGGACGATTCCATGGAGGATTCAATGGATGTTGACCCAGATGAAGAAGATGACGATGTTCTTGAGTCTGATGAAGTCGAGGATGAACCAGATGTTGAATCTGAAGAGATTGAGGACTTTGAGGATGAAGAACTCGACGAGGGTTATGTTGCCGAGATGGATGATGTTGATGAGATTGACAATGAGATTCAATCACCACAGTCCATATTGCAACTCATCTCTGATGCAATGGATGAATCAGGCGATTCACCGAATAAATTCTTCAACGCCCTTGACAACGACGGCAACGGCCAAATTTCTGCCGCTGAGTTCAAAGAATCCATTTCCGATTTAATCGGTTCAGAAGTGACTCATAAAGACATAGAATCGTTCTTGTCTGACGCAGACGAAGATAACGACGGGACCATTGACATTATTGAATTTGTCGAAATTCTCGAATCACTTGATGATACCGATGATGCAATCGATGACGAGGCACGGCTATCGAAGAAAGTGGACAAGCCATTCCCTACTGACCTTCAAAGAAAAATGATGGGTAAAAAGTGGAATGATGTTGTTTGGCCTCTCATACATATGACCTTTGGACTGTTCATAGCCGCGTGGTTGATTAACGGAATGGGGGGCATTGGACCTCTCAGCGTGAGTGGAGAAGGTGGCCCAATCGCATTGGAAACCAGCTACAAAATCGGATATGAATCTTGGGAGGAAGGAGATATTTATCCTTGCGAACCAGATGTACAAGTCGGTGAATGTCGAAACTCACTTACTCCACTTTCGGGAGATTCATCTTCCATGCCTGCTGGATTTTATTGGGATGGAATCCTCATGATGGTCCTCGGAACTGTTGGGCTGCTCGGCTCGCTTGCTATGCATTTCGTAGTTGTCCCTGGTTGGAGGGCTCGATCCAAAGCGATGAAGGAAGTTTCAGATGATACAGATGAAGCACGTACCGAGAACTCGAACGATGAAGTAGATGCAGAATCAGAAGCCGATGTCGAGGAAGAGGCAGACGATGGAGAAGAGTTGGATGACGAGGAAGAAGTGTTTGATGACGAAGAAGACGATGAGTCGGAAGATGATGAAGAAGAGGACGCGGATGACGATGATGAAATCGATATTGGCTCCCACATTGGCCTCGCCTTTGAGGATGAGGATGTATTCGGCACAATCATTGAATTTGACGATGAGGAAGAAACAGTAACCATCGAAGAAGACGGTTCTGGCGACCTTGTCACTGGCTACCAAAAAGATATTTTCTTGGAGTGAAAGGATGACTGTTGAAGACAAACTGAGTGCCTTCAAAGGCAAATCAGCGTGTCCAGTTTGTGGCTGTATTGAACCAAAAGGTTCAGTTCGATGTGCGGAATGCGGCACTTTCCATTCCGGTATTCATCTTGAAGAAAGAGAAGCACCGTTACCAAGTGCTCTTCCTGAACGTGAAGCAGTCGACCCCATGATGTATTCATTATCCGACCAATTGGCAATACCTGACGAACAATTCCAGGAGATAGTGGACATCGCTTCATGGAAAGGTGGTTCGACTGATTTCACGGTCGAAGATGACGAGAAACCCCTTTCGCTGATTGACCCCGATGATCTGGAATTACCAGAGCCAGAAATCCTTTCGGAATGAAATATACTCATTCTCACATCAAAAAATAATTTTTTTAATTACTTTATGGTGGCTCAATAGTCGGAAATCATAAATGGGTTACGATTCGAATGGTGGGCTCGGAGAGAATTGAACTCTCGATCTTCGCCATGTCAAGGCGACGTCATAACCCCTAGACCACGAGCCCTAGGTATCCTGCCCACTGAACCGGTGTATTAAATCACATCGGTGGAAGTTTTAGGCATTAACTCACGATCTTGGAAATTTTACCGGTGCAGCCGTTTTGAGAACAGGTGCCCGCCATACGCGTTCTGCCGTTCTTCATTTTAATGAGCTGTCCATCTTTGATGGGCCCATAGGTTTTGCACTTCAGACAAAATCCCTCTACTACCGCCATGTCAATCACTCTTTGGACATGGCTCTTTGTCTTAGAATCTTCTATCAAAGGAAGCCAAATTGTACGTCTTCACTTTCCTGGGTTTTTACCACCCAACCCCCCTACTTGGAGGCAAAAAATGCAAATTTGTTGACACCTTATCGGCGAATCCTTTTCTAAACGGTGCACTGCTCTACATCTGTAGTGGATTGATACGGGCCGTCCATTGCCACATTAGGGCCATTGTCGTATAACATACATTATGCGACACAAAGCCCTACTGAAATATATGCAATTTATGCTTCATTCGGAAGTTGGAGTGAATCGAGTGGGACTTCGAACATCCCAACCAGTGGCGGGCCACCGAAAACTGCTTCGAGACCGCCATCTTTGGAATCGAGAGATTCAGTAATCTTCTCCGATATCCGCTTCCATGATTTTTTATCTGTAAATACGGATTGGACAATGAAGAGGCTTTGTCCATCGATGGACTGTCCGATCCAAGCTGCGACGCAACCATCTTGTCGACGTTTGAATTCTTGCCGTGCTTCGAGCATTCTTTTGAATCTCGCTCCTTTTCCTTCAGCACCAGAACATACGACTGTTTCAACCAACACATTAATGATTTCCATTCTTTTCCCTCTTTCTTAATTTATAATTCATTTACTTTTTGAATAGTTTATAAATATAATTCAATGATGGATGTGAGTTCCATTCAGGCATGTCGAAAGAATTGGTGGCTCCGAGGGTTGAAGGCACCAAGCCTCCCAGTATTCGCTGTTAAGTACATTGAAATTCGCAACTGCTCCAACTTCAATGCGCCCGTGCTTCATCCCCGATGGGTGGGGGGTTGTTTCTGCGGGGTTACGCGTTGCAGCCATGAGTGCGTTCATTGGATGGATTCCACATCGTTGTACGAGGAGCGAGCCAAGAAACGTCATGCTGTTGATTTTGCAGTTCGGGTTGTAGTCGGTAGCAATGCTCCAGGGGATTTCATCGTCAAGCGCCTGTTTGAAACTCGGCCATTTGGAACCCATTGCATATGGTGTGCCAGGGAGGAATCCTGTCATAACTCCTGATTCTTTCATTCGAAGTCTTGATTCACTGTTTGTGTAATGAGCGTGATCGGCAGTATCGACGCATAAGTCAGCTGCGAGCCCCCCTCCACCACCGTCTTTGAATTCATCAATGTGCATTCGTAGGTCGAGGCCTCCTTGACGGGATGCCTTCATGATATCTTCCGATTGTTCGACATTGAACCAACCCGGTTCACAAAAGACGTCGGCTGAACGGGCAAGACCCTGGTCAAGTACACTGGGTAATTGTTCCGACATGATCTGCTCGACGTATTGCTCCGAAGTCATACC